>Ga0209448_10000124_pt1 | contig 28274 bp, 32 predicted proteins | sample BogFormECP14_OM2_FD_188245 | JGI IMG/M metagenome (GOLD analysis project Ga0209448, IMG submission 188245) | Bog forest soil microbial communities from Calvert Island, British Columbia, Canada - ECP14_OM2 (SPAdes) (version 2) | ecosystem: Environmental > Aquatic > Freshwater > Wetlands > Bog ... | reverse complement strand
CTTAGCTTTGGGTGGGCCGGTGTCGATCTTTTCTTTGCACTATCTGGGTTTCTCATCACTGGCATCCTGCTTGACACTCGGAAAGCGAACAACTACTTCGGCGCTTTTTACGCACGACGATTTCTCCGAATTTTTCCTCTTTACTACTCCGTGCTGATCGTGATCTTGGCGGCAAGTGCAGTCTGGAGCCATGGACATTCTTTGCCAGTGGCAGCGGACCGAAAGCTCTACTTCCTGTACCTGACAAACTGGATCGTACTTTTGGAAGGGGCAGTGGGGACCGACCTTCCTCCTCCATTTTTGGTCTCTCGCCGTTGAGGAACAGTTCTATTTGATTTGGCCGCTCTGCGTCTGGCTCCTCACCTCGCAAAGACTGGCAAAGTTCGCTGTGGGTGCATCCGTGATTGCCTTGTTGGTTCGAATATTCTGGGTTGTTCAGACTGGTCCCTCCCAGGCAATTGCCGTAGCGACGGTTACGCGCATGGACTCGCTTTTTTGCGGGGCTCTGGCTGCAATTCTCTTCCGTCGGGCCCAGACTCTCAGTGTGGTCCGCCGATGGTTGCCCCGAACCGCCGTCGCCGCAATCCTGCTGTTCATAGCGGGGGTGGGTTTGGTACGGCTCATACACGGCCTCGGGGGTGGCCTTCTCTTCATCGAAACTCTCGGATTAACCCTGCTTGCTGTCGGTTTTAGCTCTCTGGTTCTCTATGCGGCTGCTACTGATGGGGAGGCAACCATATTTCAGCGCGTTCTTCGCAATGGAGTGTTGACCGATTTTGGCAAATACAGTTATGGAATCTACGTGTACCACGTACCACTGTTGGGGCTGTACGATTATCTTGTTTACAGGCTACTATCCCGTGCAGTGGTTCTTAACTTTTGGTTTAGTGCTATGTATTTCGCCTTCCTTTTCGCTAGCAGCTTTTTTATTGCGAAAGTCAGCTACGAGTGTTTTGAACGTCGCTTCCTGGCTCTGAAACGCTACTTCGAACCCACATCCGTGATTTCCCCTGTGGCGGACGGCGGTGCAGTACAGCTAGCGGATTGAGTTTGAGAGCAACAGGACAGGCGGGCCCACGTTTCTTTTCGCAACTGTCGCAATCAGGCGTGGCTGTTGAAAAAAGGAACCAAAGCAGTGATTTCAGCGAATTTCAGCGCCTACGGCGAACGCTTGATTCTATGCGGGGATCAGAGATTACTTGCCAGCGGTGCTGGCTGCGGACGACGCGGCCCTCAACTGGATCAGGCCAACTCCCAGGCCTCCCACTGCGCCCGCGAGTAGCCCCAGCAACACCAGCATGGGTACGCTCTCAAGAAGTGCTTTCTTTCCTAATCTCGCCATTCTCGGTTCTCCGCTCGGAATTGGTTTCCGCTGTTAGTTTAGCATTTGCGTTTCCAATCCGGGGTTGGGTAGGCTCCGCAAAGGGTTGTGGTAAAGGGAGATAACGGAGAAACGCCCCATGCGCAACGACGATAATGCAATCTTTTGCACCTTGTAATGAATCTGTCCGAGGAGGGGAAAGGCGCAAATACCACCTGAAAATGCCTAACCTCTACGAAAGCCACCTTCCACCCTATGATTGTGATTATAGTAAAGACAAAAAGGACATTCGAGGTGCACTCATGACCGAACCAAGTTACGAAGAATTGAAAGCTCGCCTTGCCGATCTGGAAAAGCAAGTGGAAACGAAGAAAAGAAGCGGCGCCATGGAGTTCCGCGTAAGTGAGAAGGGCGGCGTCAGCGTGTACGGGCTGGGCCGCTTTCCGGTAACGCTCTATTACGAACAGTGGACAAGACTGCTCGACGCGGCCACCGAGCTGAAGGCCTTTATCGAAGAAAACAAGAGCAAGCTGAAGCTGAAACAAGGCTAGATTTGTGCGGGGGACGCCTTCGTGTCCGCCGAAGAAATTCTGAACCACCGCCAGCGATCACTGTTTGGTTTTGGCTGCGGCGTCTGCCTTTTCTTTTTGTTGCTTCTGTGCGTCTTCGGTCCACGGTGGAACCACTCCGATAAAACGCGCATAGGCAATCGACTGGCCCAGATGTTCGGCCGCGTGGCGGGTGATAAACAGCAGGATGCCGCGTTCCGTGTTCTTTCCGCCAAACCAGTCCATGCTTTTGTCGAGGTCCGCGTCGGGCATTGCCGTGATTGCTTTGCGGGCATGGGCGAATGAGTCTTTGAGAGTGGCGATGACCTTGGCCTTGTCAGTGGTCGACTTCTCCAATCCTTTAACGTCGACGCCGGGCGGCGGCGGTGTCCCAACCAGCTTATAGAGGTTGTAGTTGGCAGCCGATACATGCAGAAATACTTCAGCGAATGAGCGCACATCTGGCGCCGGACGCCAAGTGTACTTGTCGGCAGGTACAGCCTCGGCCAGACGCAGGAACTTGTCTTTCTGGATCATCACCTCGGCCAGGACTTCGGATCGATACCCTGTAACCCCGGGAGTGCCGTCCTTATATGGATTCACTTGGGCGCTGAGAGCGCTTATCGGAAGGACTAGCGCCAGCAGACATACGATCCAGAGAATGCTTTTCATAGGAATCTCTCCTTGGGGTTTCGCGAGGCAACGACCGCAACCTGCCTACTATAACTCAGGGTCTGAAGAGGACCGATTCAAGAGTATTCTTGCTCGCGCGAGGACACCGGCTTGACGACACGTAGAATACGTGCTACACGTATAATACGTGTAATGATACGCGGTTCGTGACCTATGACCAAACAGAACGTGACCATCAGCTTGACACGGCAAACGCTCCAGAAGGTGAGGGTTCTCGCCGCCCGCCGTGCTACCTCTATCAGTGGTCTTCTGGCCGAGCAAATTGAAGTTCTGGTCGGCGAGGAAGAAGCGTATGAGCGCGCGCAGCAACAGGCCATGACACTGCTCGAAGAGGGTTTTCATTTGGGCGGGGTGATTCGCTCCAGTCGAGATCAACTGCATGAGCGATAGGACGTTTATCGACACCAACGTTTTGATTTACGCTCACGACGTCGATGCAAAATCGAAACATGAAGTCGCCAAGAGCGTCCTCGCCGAACTTTGGAGGCAGCGAACGGGCGTCCTCAGCACGCAAGTTCTGCAGGAATTCTATGTCAATGTGACCCGCAAGATCGCAGTTCCGCTTTCCAAACCCGTGGCGCGCATGGTGGTGAACAGCTATGCGATCTGGTGCGTCGAAACCACTCCGGCTGAAATCTCGTCGGCTTTTCGCATTGAGGACGAGTCCCGCATCGGATTTTGGGATGCGCTCATCGTGGCATCGGCGGCCAAATGCGGAGCCAGGCGGATTCTTTCTGAGGATCTAAATGTGCAGACGATCGCGGGCATTCGGATAGAAAATCCGTTCAGTGGTTGAATGGTGCGCCCGGAGAGAATCGAACTCCCAACCTCATGGTTCGTAGCCATGCACTCTATCCAATTGAGCTACGGGCGCATCCGGAGGAATTGCGTCTTTGAATTATAACGGAAACAGAATCGTTTCGCCCAACCTGATGGGCGCACACTCGCGCCGACAAAGCGTGAACCGAGATCAATCCACCCATCCGAATCGCTCCAAAACCGGTGCTGGCTGTGGAAATCGGCGGCCTTGTCAAAATTCGTTACGGTTGTAGATTAGCGTAAAAGTTTCCGGCCCAGCGCAAAACCTACCCGGCCGGGCGTTCTTCTTGTGCATATTGGCAATGCGTTAGCGATGGCAGCCGACATGCTTCTTGTTGGACAAGACGAAGTGGCGCGCAACGGGGCATTTGGAAATCAACTTCGGCCAGAGGTCTTTCCGGATGCCCCTTTGCAATCCCCGGTCGTCTCCAAGGTGCACTCCGTTCCGTTTCCCGGCCCTCCCCCGAGCGCCTCCTGCAAGATGAGGATTTCAGGGAAACGGGCGGAGTGCCCTTTCTGATCCGTCCTCATCTCCTACCGGAACTTTCCAGCAGAAATTCTCAGGCAAGAATCAGTTGATCCTGCACGTCGATCCCGGCCTGCCGCAGCAACTTGGCGACCGCGTCGCCCTTCAATCGAGAGGCGTCGAACAGCACGCGCACCGTCCGGTCTTTCTCGTTGAACTGGATGCGCTGAATCCCATAGACCTCGCGCACACTGTCAATGGCCCGCAACTCAGCTTCTCCGGGCGGAGTCTGGTAGCGGTAGGCAACTTCAAGGTAAGTCATTCCATTTCTCCAAGGAAAAAGGTTCGAAGATTACTCTTTGTGTATCTAAACATGAGTATCTAATATGAGTATCTAATAAAGCCCAGATTCCGCCAAGCAGGGATCTGCTGGTGTGGTGACGGGGCTTTGCCCCGTCCAAGGGGCGCGGAGCCCGGCAGTTGCAAGTAGTCACAGCAACTCTGGCAACTAAGCTATGGACCACCTCGACCCGGTCGACATCCCGAACCCCGCATCGTCCTCCATGAAGCAGCAAGAAAAAGATCTCGTCTGCGGGATGGATGTGAATCGCGCAACCGCGCGCTACAAGAGGGTCCATAACGAAAAAGAATATTTCTTCTGCTCAGCCGATTGCCTCGCGAAGTTCCAGGCAAATCCCGAAAAGATTCTTTCATCTCCGCCCAAGCCAATGACAATGGCGACAACATCGGGCCTGGTGTCCTTAGGTGGTCCCGCCTTGGTAATGCCAGCGCTGAGCAAGCCATCTGCGGCTTCCACCGTCCCGTCGCCGCGCGCGTTTGGAGAGCGCCCGCAGGCCTACGTCTGTCCGATGTGCCCCGAGGTGCGGCAGTCCGTGCCCGGTCCCTGTCCCAAGTGTGGCATGGCACTCGATCCCGAATCCCCGGCAATCCCCGCTAACAGGACGGAGTACACCTGCCCGATGCATCCCGAAATCGTGCGCGCGGAACCGGGGTATTGTCCGATCTGCGGCATGGCACTGGAGCCGCGCACGGTGACGGTAAGAGGAGAAGATAATCCTGAGCTGCGCGACATGACGCGGCGGTTCTGGATCAGCCTCACGCTGGCTGCGCCGCTCCTGGGGATTGCCATGGGCAGCATGCTCTGGCTGCACTGGTTCACGGGCGGCGGCATCGACATCCATCGAGAAGGCAGGGTCGTAGTCACGCCGTGGAGCTCGATATTGCCCTGGCTCGAATTGCTGCTCGCCACGCCCGTCGTGCTCTGGGGCGGATGGCCGTTCTTTCAGCGCGGCTGGACTTCGATCGTCAACCGCAGCACCAACATGTTCACGCTGATTGCGATGGGCACGGGTGTGGCCTATATGTACAGCCTGGTAGCAACCGTGTTTCAGCAGATATTCCCCGCCTCGTTTCGCACGATGAGCGCAGAACCGGACGTCTACTTTGAGGCGGCGGCGGCGATCGTCACGCTCGTTCTGCTCGGGCAGGTGCTGGAGCTACGCGCCCGCAGCCGCACGTCAAGCGCGATCCGGGCGCTGCTCGATCTGAGCCCGAAGATGGCGCGCTTAGTGAGCGAAGACGGCGGCGAAGGTGGCTCTGAAGGTGATCGCGACATTCCGCTCGAACAAGTAAAGCCAGGAGATCGCCTGCGTGTACGTCCGGGAGAAAAGATTCCCGTCGATGGCGTCGTGCTCGATGGTTCGAGCGCGGTGGATGAGTCCATGATCACGGGCGAGTCCATTCCGGTGGAGAAGACGACGGGCGCGCGTGTGATCGGCGCGACCGTGAACGGCAACGGATCTCTCGTGATGCGCGCCGAGCGCGTCGGCAGCGAGACCATGCTGGCGCAAATCGTGCAAATGGTCAGCCAGGCGCAGCGCACGCGCGCTCCCATCCAACGGCTGGCCGATAAGGTAGCCGGATGGTTTGTTCCGGCAGTGATCGCGATTGCCGTAGTGACCTTCGTCGTGTGGGTAAGCTTTGGACCGGAGCCGCGTTTCGCACATGCCATCGTGAACGCCGTGGCCGTGCTGATCATCGCGTGTCCGTGTGCGCTGGGCCTGGCGACGCCAATGGCCATCATGGTCGGCACCGGACGCGGCGCGCACGCGGGCGTCCTCATCAAAAATGCCGAGGCGCTGGAGACGCTGGAAAAGGTGGACACCATCGTCTTCGATAAGACCGGAACCCTGACCGAGGGGAAGCCGAAAGTGGTTGCCTACAGCGATCCCGAGGTCGTTCGCCTCGTAGCCAGCGTGGAGCGGGCCAGCGGACATCCATTGGCGGCTGCCATCGCGCAGCTAGCTAGCCAGCAGAATCTCAGACTCTCCGATGTCTCCGGATTTGAGAATGTGCAGGGCAAGGGCATCAAAGGTTTCGTCGAGGGCAAGAGGATCGCGGCAGGGAATTCGGCGCTTATGACGGACCTCGGTGTTTTCGGTTCTGGCCGCAAGACTGCGGTTCCGGTGTTGACGGCGCCCGGCGCGTCCCAGGTCTACGTTGCCATCGACGGTCAGTACGCCGGAAACATCGCCATCGCGGATCCTCTCAAGGCCACAGCAGCCGATGCACTGCGCGAGCTAAAGGCCCAGGGAATCCGCGTCGTCATGCTCACTGGCGACAACCCGCAAACGGCACGGGAGATCGCTGGAAAATTAGGCATTGATGATTTTCGTGCCGAGGTTCTGCCCGCGCAAAAAGCTGAGATCGTCAAGAGTCTGCAGAACCAAGGCCGCGTGGTAGCCATGGCGGGCGACGGCATCAACGACGCTCCCGCGCTGGCGCAAGCGCAAGTCGGAATTGCCATGGGGACGGGAACCGACGTCGCCATGGAAAGCAGCGGCATCACCCTGCTTAAAGGAGACCTTGAAGGAATTCTGCGCGCCCGAAAACTGAGCCAGGCCACCATGCGCAACATCCGGCAGAACCTGTTCTTTGCGTTTGTCTACAACTCGATTGGAGTGCCGATCGCTGCGGGTGTGCTCTATCCAGTGTTTGGGCTGCTGCTGAGTCCGATTCTGGCCGCCGCCGCGATGAGCTTCAGTTCGGTGTCGGTGATTACAAACTCGCTAAGATTGCGGAAGGTGAAGTTGTAGGTCCAGGAAATACGGTCTTCCTGAGACCTAAAACCTAAGACCTGACACCTGCCTCACAGCTTGCTCAAATAATCCGTGACTTCCGGGCTGGTCCAATCCACAGGTCCGATAAATTTGCGGCGAATCACGCCGTTGCGGTCGATCACGTAGCTTTCCGGCCAGCCAAACGTGCCGTAGAGCGAAGCCGCTTTCTTCGCCTCATCCCGCACGGTGACCATATTGACGCTGTAGTCCTTGAGGAACTTGTGGTACTCCGCGTCGTCGGCGTCAATACTGACGGCCAGCACCACCACACCTTTATTTTTGAGGCGCGCCTGCATCTGAACCAGCGATGGGGTCTCTTCGATACATGGCGGACACCACGTCGCCCAGAAATTCAGCACCACCACTTGCCCGTGAAACTGACTGAGCGTGACTTTGTGGTCGGAATCCTGCAAGGTGAAGTCTGGAGCATTCGAGCCGATCCGCGCGGGATGGCTCCCGCTGTAGCATCCGCTCAGGGCAGCCAGCAATCCAATGACTAGAAGGGTAGCGAGAAGCGTGAAAAGAAGCGTTCGTCTCACCCCGTTATAATAGCGAAAAACTGATGGATAGTTCACACCCAGCCACGCTGCCTCAGCTTCCCGAGGTCCCGATCCCCGAGGTTTCGATAATCGTTCCGGCCAGGAACGAGGAACGTAGCCTTGCCGACTGTCTGCAATCGCTGACCGCGCAAACCGGAGTAGCGTTCGAAATCATCCTGGTCGACGATGCCTCCACTGACCGCACGCGCGAGATCGCTCAGGGTTTCGTCGGAGTGCGAGTGATCTCGCCGGAGCCCTTGCCCCAGAACTGGACTGGAAAGAACAATGCGCTCGTTGCCGGGGCCAAACATGCCCGTGCCCGCTGGCTCTTGTTCACCGATGCCGACACTGTGCATCTGCCGGGATCGCTAGCCCGGGCATTGGAAGAAGCGAGGAGTGAGTGCGCGGATTTGTTGTCGTACTCGCCGGAGCAGGTGGTTGTCACTTTCGCCGAGCGAGCCGTGATGCCCGTAATCTTTGCGGAACTGGCGGCGGAGTATCCTCCGCACAAAGTGCGCGAGCAGGATTCAGAAGTCGTAGCCGCGAACGGCCAGTACATTCTCGTCCGCCGCGCAGCCTATGACGCCGTGGGCGGGCACGCCGCCGTGGCCACGGAAATACTTGAGGATGTCGCGCTGGCCCGGTTATTCCGCGACGCAGGCCATCGCGTGTACTTCCATTATGGCGGAGACGCCGTGCGCACCCGCATGTACCGCAACTGGGCGCAGCTTCGCGAAGGCTGGACGAAGAATCTGGCGCTGCTTTTTCCGCGAGCGGAGTTTCTGGCATTCCAGAGTTTGCTTTGGTGGTTCGCAGCATGGTCGGCGCTCGGAGTCGCCGGGTATGACGCAGCGAGCCGGCGCTTCCTATGGATCGTGTTCGCAGCCGCATGGCTGTTCCTGTATCGGCGAATTCGCGTCGCACATTTCGCAACCGTGAACAACCTCATCGCCATCGCTTTCGGTCCGCCCCTATTCGCCTATCTTCTGCTACGCTCCAAGAGAGCCCACGCGAATGGCCAGGTATCGTGGAAGGGCCGTACCTACAGCATTGGCGCGCCGGGCAGAAGCACTCCGCCGGAACCGCAAGCGGTAAAACCGATTCCGCGGATTGAGAATCAAAAACTGAGACCTGAAAACTGAGAGCTGAGAGCTGCCCTGTATGGTCTATCTAACCCGCAAAGCGGAGTTTTCCGCGTCGCACTTCTATCACAATCCGGCGTTCACTCCGGAAGAGAACCAGCGCGTCTTCGGCAAATGCAATAATCCCAACGGACACGGGCACAACTACACCCTCGAGGTCACGGTGAAGGGTGCGGTCGATCCGAAATCGGGATTTGTCGTCGACCTGAAGCGATTGAAGGACGTCATGAGCAGGGAAGTGCTGGACGCGTTCGACCATCGCTTTCTGAACAAAGAAGTGCCCGAGTTCCTGACCACAATCCCGACGACAGAGAATCTCGCTATCGCCATCTGGCAGCGCCTCGCTCCGAAACTGAAGGCGGCGCAGTTGCATCGGGTGCGCGTCTACGAGACCCCCGACCTGTTCGTTGATGTTTATGGCGAAGACGGAGAAGCATGAAAGCGCACCTCACCCGCCGCTACATGTTTTCTGCGTCGCACCGCTTGCATAGCGACGAAATGTCGGAGGATGAGAACCGCGCCACCTACGGCAAGTGCAATAATCCCTACGGACACGGGCACAACTACATGGTCGAGGTGACCGTCAGTGGAGCGGTCGATGGGCAGACTGGTATGGTCTGCGATCTGATCGATTTGGATGGCTTCGTGCGCACCCAGATCCTCGACCGCTACGACCATCAGAATCTGAATCTGCGTTCAGAATTCGTGAATCAGGTTCCGACCACGGAAAACCTATGCATCGCGATCTACGAAATTGTGAAGCGCGGCTTCAAGAAAGCACATCTAGAAAGAATACGAATCGAAGAGACGATGCTGAACTCGTTTGAATACAAAGGCGAAAACGGTCGTTAGGCGATGGTCGCTAGTCGTTCGCGGACCGGGTTTGCTAACGACTAACGACCAACGACCAGCGACCAATACCCTATGAAATCCACCGACCTACCTGCCACCACCCTGACCGGCGCCAGTTACGAAGAACTGGTGCGCGAAATGCTTATCCGGCTCGGCGAAGACCCCGATCGCGAAGGCCTCTCACGCACCCCCGAACGCGTTGAGAAAGCCATGCAATTTCTCGTCAAGGGCTACAAGGACGATCCCGAAGCTCTTTTGCGCGACGCGCTGTTCACGGTCAGCTACGACGAGATGGTGATCGTGAAAGACATCGAAATGTTCAGCCTGTGCGAGCACCACCTGTTGCCGTTCTTTGGCAAGGTGCACGTGGCCTATATCCCCAACGGAAAAGTCATCGGCCTGAGCAAAATCCCGCGCCTCATCGAAGCCTTCTCGCGCCGCCTGCAGATCCAGGAGCGGCTGACCACGCAAATTGCGGAGGCAATCCAGAACACCATCGAACCGCAGGGCGTCGGCGTCGTCATCGAGGCGCGGCATCTGTGCATGATGATGCGGGGCGTCGAGAAGCAGCATTCGTCGGCGGTAACCTCGTCCATGCTGGGCTGCTTCCGCAGCGAAGAGGAAACGCGAACCGAATTCCTGTCGCTGATCCGCCAGCACACCAACGTCGTGTGATGACAAGCGCCGAGCTGCGCTCGGCAGGAACAGCGGAGGGCGGCTGTCCCTACGCAGGCATTGGACGGGGCCAAGCCCCGTCACCACACGAGCATTTCCTGCTTGCCAGTGGCCAGAGCAACTCTGAATTCCCTCCAGCTCTATTGCCGAATTGTGAACTCCCGCCTCGAAACATTGCCGCGCTTGGAATAAGCTGAAAAATACTGCATGCCGAAACGCAAACCCAGATTTGGCAAGTCAATGCCGCGCGAACCCAGTCTCGCCGGCCGCCTCGCCCTGATCACCGGCGCCAACCGCGGCATCGGTCTTGCCATCGCCCGCGCGCTGGCGCGCGAAGGATGCAACCTGATCATCACCGGACGCGACGAGCGTGCCTTGGCCAAGGCGCGCGCTGAATTGGAGAAACTCCAGCCAACGAAGTTGAAATTGATCTTACTGGCGCAGTCCTGCGACGTCCGCAGTCCCGACTCGGTCGACTACCTCTTCGCGCTCGTCCGCGGATTGCGCAGGCGTCTCGACATCCTCATCAACAACGCCGGCATCGGACATCCCAATCGCCCCGTCACTGAGTTGCCGTATCCAACCTGGATGGAAGTGATCGACACCAACCTCAACGGCCTGTTCCTGATGACGCAGGCGGCGCTCGCTGTGATGCAGCGCGGAAGCACGATCGTGAACAATCTTTCCATCGCCGCCGAGCGCGTCTTCCCGGGGTCGGCAGCCTACAACGCGTCGAAGCATGGAGCGCTCGGCTTTACCGACACCCTGCGCGAGGAGCTTCGGCCGAAGGGCATTCGCGTCATCGCCCTCATGCCCGGCGCAACCGATACGGCGATCTGGGACGCGATGTGGCCGAAAGCGCCGAGGCGCAAAATGATCTCCGCTGAAACTGTGGCCCGTACGGTAGTCAATGCGCTCCTCTTGCCCGAAAATGCAACCGTAGAGAAGGTCGTGGTGATGCCGTCAAGCGGTACACTGTAGCGAAGTTGGAAGCGATGACGTGGGGCTCGACGGAGCATCCAACAAGGGTCCATCTGGTTGGCCTTTGGGCTGTTCGCTAACGACCAACGACCATCGACCGACGACAGAGAACTAACATGTCATTCCTCGATTACTTCAAGTCGCTGAAAGCGGAGCACCGCGTGGCGTGGACCGTAGCCATCGCCGCCGACATCCTCCAGATCGCCGCCTTTCCACTCTTCGTCGAGGGAGCCATGTCTCCCGCAGACTCGGTGCTCGACCTGATTGTTGCTTTCGTTATGATTCGTCTGCTTGGATGGCACTGGGCTTTCTTACCGACCGCGGCCGCGAAACTCCTCCCCGTTGGCGATCTTTTCCCCACTTGGACCGCCGCGGTATGGTTCGTAACGCGGCACCGGGTCAGCGGCGATTCCGGTTCGAGTTCTAGTTCCGTTTCTAATTCTGGTGAGCCGGAGATTCTGCCTCCCGGTCCCGCCCCGGACCCGCGCCGCTGAACTCAATCATGCTAGAGCTTTCCCGTATGTTTTCCCCGTGTTCCTCTGTGACCTCTGTGGTTAAGAGGCGTGGAAGCGATTACCAGGTCCCATACCGATACCGGTGCGGTCGTTCACTGAACACGTTGATCATGACCACGCCCGCGACAAACCCGCCCACATGCGCCCAGAAAGCGATCCCGCCCGAAGTCTGGCTGGTCTCGGCGATCGCGGTCGCAGTACCGCTCAGGAAATTTGCCACGAACCAGTAGCCCAGCATCAGCCAGGCCGGAATGTGAAAGAAAAATATAGGCGGGAACCAGATGAGCACTCGCGCCTTTGGATACAGAATGAAGTACGCTCCCATAACTCCCGCAATCGCGCCGCTCGCCCCAACGCTAGGGACGCGCGAGCCCTGATTCAGCAGAATGTGTGTGACACCGGCGGCCAATCCGCTCGCCAGGTAAAACACCAGATACGTGAAGTGTCCAAGGTAGTCTTCGACGTTGTCGCCGAAGATCCACAGGAAGAGCATATTGCCAGCAACGTGTAAGAATGAAGCGTGCAGAAACATCGAGGTAAATAATGGCAGAACGGCCGTAGCCAGCCCGTCATACGAGTGCCCGGTCAGTACGGCCAGGGTGTGGTGAGGAACCACGCCGAACTCCATCATGAACGTATTCAGCGCCCGATGGCTGACCGAAAGCTCCCAGCCAAAGACCAGCACATTCAGGACGATCAGAAAATAATTGACGAAGGGCGTCGAGAAAGTGGGCTGATCGTCACGAAGAGGAATCATTTATTTAGCAATTGGTAATTCGTAATAGATAATCTGAATACCGGTCTCGCTTCAAATTACCAATTACAAATTACCAGATTACAAATCCCCATGAATGGTGTCGTAGTCATCGATAAGCCGGCCGGCCTGACGTCGCACGATGTGGTCAATCGCGTGCGCCGAATTCTCGGTCAACGCTCGGTCGGCCATCTCGGAACCCTCGACCCCTCGGCCACCGGAGTCCTGCCGATCGTCTTCGGCAACCTCACGCGCCTGGCGCAGTTCTATGTCCACTCCGAGAAGACCTACGAAGGCGTAATCCGCTTCGGCTTCGCCACCGACACCTACGACGCGGACGGCGAGCCCACCACGCCGGTTCAAGACGTGAACATAAATTGCGATGAGTTGCGCGCTCTGGCCGCTCAGTTTCGCGGAACCATCGAGCAGATGCCTCCTCCGTTTTCCGCCAAGAAAGTCGCCGGAGTCCCCGCCTACAAACTGGCCCGCAAGAAACAGGAGGTTGCGCTCAAACCCGTACAAGTAGAAATCAAAGAGTTCGAGATTCTGGAGGCTACAGGAGGTCCCACGAAAGCTCAAGCCACCTTCCGCGCGCGCGTGGCCTCCGGCACCTACATCCGGTCGCTGGCCCACGACATGGGCCAGAAGCTGGGCTGCGGCGCTCATCTGGCCAGCCTGCGGCGCACCGCCGCCGCCGAGTTCGCCATTGAAGATGCCCACTCGCTCGAGGCGTTAGAAACCGCGATGCGGCAGGGAATTGTTGAGTCGTTGTTTGTCCATCCCAGAATGCTGGTGCCGCAGTTTCCGTGTGTCACCGCCAACGAAGAAAGCGCAGCCCTCATTCGCAGCGGCCGCGCTGTGAATCTGCCGGAAATGTCCCGGGCTCCGCAGGTAAAGGTCTTCTACGGCCAGCGCGACCTGATCGCCATCGCCACCCGGATCGCAGGGACGCTGTTCCACCCCGGAATCGTGTTCGCAAACGAGAACAACTCCCGGTAGTTGCCATACGCGGCGACCTGACTGCACGCCACAGGCAAGGAGCGGGGGGCGCTATACTCCGAACCTGGGGAGTAGTTGTCCTCGCCGGGGGGAAATCCGTGACTTTCGCCAACTGCTATGAAGATGACGCCCGCGCCGAAGCCTACGCTACGCTGGAGTTTAAGAACACTTACCATCTGGCGTATCGGGACATCCCGGCCATCCTCAGGGCGCAGGTTCGCGGCCGCAAGGGTCTGGACTTCGGCTGCGGTGCCGGACGGTCTACCCGCTTCCTGCGCGAACTCGGCTTCGAAGTTACGGGAGTGGATATCGCCGAGGATATGATCCGCAAGGCGCGGGAACTCGACCCCTCCGGCGAGTACCGCCTGATTCCTGGCGACGACTTAAGCACGCTTCTAAATGGCACATATGATCTGGTGTTCGCTGCTTTCACTTTCGACAACATCGCTGGCCGGGAGAACAAGGTGCGTATTCTGCGCGACCTGGGTCGCCTCCTCAACCGAGAGGGAAAGCTGGTACAGATCGTCTCGAGGCCGGAAATGTACACGCACGAGTGGGCGTCGTTTTCGACGAAGGCCTTTCCCGAGAACCAATGGGCAAAGTCGGGAGACAAAGTGCGCATCATCGTGACGGACCACGCCGATCGCCGCCCGGTCGAGGACATTTTGTGGAGTGATGAGGCGTACCTCGAGGTTTTCGAGGAAGCCGGGCTACGGCTGCGAGGGAAGTTCGAACCATTGGCCCGTGCAGACGAGCCCTACAGTTGGGTGAGCGAGGTGGAAATCGCGCCTTGGGCCGTGTACGTCCTTGGGGCTACTTAAGGCACTGCCAGATCAGCAGCGTCCGATAACAGGTATTATGTTAACTATCGACCACTTCAAGGACTATGCTCTTGGGAAACCAAGCAATAACGACAGTTGGGCTTGGACAGCTCTCACGGCCGCGGGCGGCATGATCTCGACGAACCGTGCCCTTCTCGCGCGCCAGTCCACGCTTTTGATGGCATCGGAAAGAATAACTCCCTGGGTCGTGAGCCCTGCCGGAACCGGGACCTCGAAGGGATATCCCTTCACCTGATTTGTAATGGGGACTACGACTGCAAGGCCAATCTTGTTATAGAGTGCGGGAGACAAAATCAAAGCAGGACGCCATCCTGCCTGCTCGTGTCCCGCCTGAGGATCGAAATTGACCTTGACGATGTGACCCTGGTCGGGTACGTACGCCGGATTCACCATACCTCGTTACCAAGCGGCTTGCCCCAATCCTGCTCGCCATGTCGATTTTGGGGAGTGATCTTCTTGACCAGCGTTTCCAGCGTGGGCTGATGCCTTAACGGCTCCAACCAAATGTAGCCATTTTGCACGTGAATCTCGATCTCTTCGCCTTCTCGCAGCTTGCACTGTTCAAGTATCGCTTTAGGAATTCGGACTGCCTGGCTATTTCCCCACTTCACGAGTTGTACCTTAATGCCTGCCATAGCTTGGCCTCTATTCCAAGTATATACATACGTATATCCATGTCAAGATCCCAGCTCACGACGCGCGTAGCAGAGCTTTAAGCTCGTCGCGGAATTTCTCCAATGCCTCCAGCCGCTCCGGCGTAGCCTCCAGCACTTCGCTCTTCGCCTGAAAGACTTTGCGTCCTTCCCGTTCCGTGAGCACGCCCATCACTTCGCCCATGCGCCAGCCCGGAGTGCCCAGGACCTGCAATCCGTCCACGCCCGGGACAAGCAGCGCGACGCACTCGTCGCGAATCACGCCGATGCATTTGGGAAAGCGTTCAAAGGTCTGGAGTGCGAATCCCGCAAGGTAAAGCCGCTGGAGCTGTTCGGCGGAATCAGGCATGGAGAAGAATTAACTGAGAGCTGACAGCTGAGAGCAGAAAGCCGCTCTTCTACATCTTGTATTTGCCCAGGTCGTCATCGCCCAGGTCCTCCAGCCACTTGCGCAGTTCGTCGCTGGTAACGGCGGGCACGGGATTGGCGGCTTGCTTCGAGTGCTTCAGCACTTCGTCTTCAACAAAGATGGGGCAATCCACGCGCAACGCGAGCGCCAGCGCGTCCGACGGACGAGAGTCGATGCACACCACGTGGCCTTCCCTTTCCAACCAGATCACCGCATAGAAAGTATCGTCTTTCAGTTCGGTGACCACCACTTTGTGAACCAGCGCCTCCAGGCCGGTAAGAACGTTCTTGATCAGGTCGTGCGTCATGGGACGCGGCGTGCTCACTTTTTCAATTTCAAACGCGATGGCATTGGCTTCGTACACGCCCACCCAGATAGGCAGCACCGTTTCGCTGCCGACATCCTTGAGCAACACAATGGGCATGTTCGAAACCGGATCCATCATCAGTCCGCGAATTTTCATTTCGACTTCCATAAGACCCTCAACAAACCACCAGTAGAGACGGGGCTTGCCCCGTCTCACTCTGCAGCAGGAGACGCGGCTAGCCGCGTCTCTACCGGAGAGCAGATCCCACCACCCGCCATCTCTCCCACCAAACTGTTCGGGAAGCTTCCCGTAACCCGCACCTGGACGTAACTCCCCGTCGCCAGCTCAACCCCCTCGGGAACCGTAAAGTTCATCACCTTAATCTGCGACGTGCGTCCGATCCACTGTCCGCGGGCCGGATTCTTCCCTTCCACCATGACTTCAATCACCTGTCCAACGTGCCGCTGATTGCGCCGCGCCCCAATCTGCTTTTGTCGGTCATTCAGCACCGCCAGTCGCCGCGCTTTCTCCGCATCAGGGATCGCGTCATCCAGTCGCAAAGCCGGCGTGTTCGGACGGGGAGAATATTTAAACGTAAACACGCTGTCATACTCGACCACGTCCATCAAGCTCAAAGTTTCTTCAAACTCCCGTTCCGTTTCGCCCGGAAATCCCACAATCAGATCGCTGGTGATCGATATATCGCGCCGCGCCGCCTGAATCCAGGCAATGCGCTCGAGGTACTGGTCCCGAGTGTAAAGCCGTTGCATGGCATCCAGCACGCGCGTCGAACCGCTCTGGACGGGCAAATGCACATGATCGCAAAGCGCCGGCACCGAGTCGATGACGTCAACAATATCGCGTCCAAAATCGCGCGGATGCGAAGTAGTAAACCGGACCCGCCGGATACCGGCGACCGCGGCAATCGCAGCCAGTAGCTCGGCAAAGCTTTTCTTTCCATCAGGATCGCGGTAAGAGTTCACGTTCTGCCCGAGCAGTTGAATCTCCGTATACCCGAGGTCCACCAGCTGCCGCGCTTCTTCCAGAACCGAGGACGAAGTCCGGCTGCGCTCCTTGCCGCGTGTATAGGGCACAACGCAGTAGGCGCAGAATTTGTCGCATCCCTCGATGATCGTGATGTAACCGCGATGCGGATTCGTGCGCGCCGTGTACTCGGTCTCAAAGCACTTGTCAGTCTCGCGATCGTCGAGCCCGGTGACGCGCTGTCCGCCAGTTTCCAACTGCACCAGCATCTGCGGAAGATTGCGGTAAGAAGCCGACCCGCACACCAGCGAAACATAAGGAGCGCGTTCAAAAATCTTCTCCCCCTCCTGCTGCGCCACGCACCCCAGGACGCCAAACTGCTTCCCCTGCGTCCGATACTTCTTATAATCCGCCAGCCGGTTAAACACCTTCTGCTCCGCCTTGTCGCGAATCGAGCAGGTGTTATAAAGCACCAACCCCGCCTCTTCGACAGTAGAGACCTGCCGATACCCCTGCTGCAAAAGCGTCCCAACCACCTTCTCGGAGTCGTGCGCATTCATCTGGCAGCCAAAGGTTTCCAGGTAAAACGTCTTGTCAGCGGTCCCCGACATGGAGTCAGTATAAACCACGATTCCGTGCGCGACTTTGGGTGGCGCAGCGATTTATCGCTGCGGTAAAGGGATTGTTTTCAGACCGGGCATGAGGTGGGTCGGGTGCCGGCACTTCCTCGGCCGACGCGAGCCTTACTCGCACCGTCATTCGTGACTAGCCACCGCTCGATACCGCTTCCCCTCGGGGTGGAGGAATCGCTTCAACTCCTTGGGATCGCCGCGGAGCTGCGGACCCGAGGCCGCGGCGCTGATTGCGACTTGGGCCGACATCACAGTGGCGAAGCCCGTGGGCAGCTGAGAACGGTAGGGACTGGTCTGCATGTTTGCGATGCCATCCACTTCGGTGATGATCACGAACAGGTAGGTGTTGCCCGCAGTGAGCGGGGGCAGCGTCATGGAAGTTTGCGCGGTACTGTAATTGCCGGCGACCAGGAACTCCAATTCGTTCTGCATCGGGATCACCTGGAACACATACACCGTGTAGCCATACGGAGACGTGCCGGAGGACGCCGCCCAGCTCAGGGTTGCGACGGTATTGTTTGCGCTCGTAGTCGTGAACAAGTTCGAGCCGTCAATGGTGGGATTTACCACCGGCTGAGCCAACGGAGCCAGTGTGGGATTCGCGGGGTCGACCGTGATGCCAAAGTTGAGCGCAATCGGAAAACTCTGGGAACCGACTTGAAAGGGCACGGTAACCGACTGACAGAAGGCGAGGTCTCGTGTCCAGCCGGAGGGGAAAGGGTCGCCGTATTGCAGCGTGCCGAAGTTCTGGTCGGTGAGAATGGGAGGTTCGACGCTGGCCGACAAGAAAAATGGCGTGCTTGGACACGCGCTAAATGCAAGAGGAAAGCCGCTCAACGAGTCCGGTTGAACCATGTAGGGACTCGCTCCGATAATTGGGTCGAAGAGCTGCGGCTTTGCATTCACGCCGATCACGAATGGCTCTGGGGCAATGGACACCCACGAACCCGCCGGCGTTACCGCCGCGGGCGCGACATTCTGAAATAGAGCCGCCCATTGCGAGCCCGGAATACTCAGATCCAAAGAAGTCTGTGAACTGGGTGCGAGCATTCCGGTAATGGTGTTCGCCGCCCCATTCGTCAGGGCAAGGTTCGACAAAGTAAGTTCGGGTCCGAGAACCAGGTTGTTAAACGGGCCGAGCGAAGCCGGTTCGTACTGCGCCAGAAATGCCGTATTCACGGTCGTCCAATCGATCCTGCTGTTGAGATCGGCCGAGGTAACAAGCGTCGTTGCCCCCGCTTGTGGAGTGAGATAGAACGACGGAACGGGCGGATTATCAGTTATGAAACCGACGATCCCCGGCGGCAACGACGGGTCCAACCCGCTCAGATTGAAGTCAAAGGTTATGTCCTCGGGACTGCCTAACCTCCCGGTCGGAGAGCCCACCGTATCCCGGCCCAGATCGAACGTGCTGCTGTTAGTCCAGAAGCCCGTTGGTGGAAGCAGGATGCCAGGCGGAGCACCTTCGATGAGCCAGTAGAACCCGCCCGGTACCTGCGCAATGGTGTAGACTCCGGGCGAAACCAACGTGCTCGACAAGAGTTCGAGGGATCCATCCGGCTGTGGAACGAGCGCCGTTGGAATGTAGGTTGCAGGAGCGGGGATCTGCACCGGGCCTGTCGGCGTCCAATTTGTATTGACCCAATTGACCGTCACCGTACCCGTGGGAGTCACAGTCCACGACTGTGTTGCGCTGCCTCCCGAAGAAGTGGTGGCTTTAGCCGTGAAGCCGTTGGAGACTCGCGATTCCGCCGCCGTCGGTGTCCAGTTGACCGTGTTGCCGCTTAGCGTCGCGCCCGCCGGCTCCGTGACCAGCGAGAAGGTCACCGTTCCACCCGAAGGGTCCGTTGCCGCCAGTTGGTAGCTGTAACTCGTGTCCTGCGAGGCTGCGGTAATTGGCGTGCTCGTGAAAACCGGGTTTTGCGGAGTTGAATTCGAACTGCTTCCGCAGGCGGCCAGACAACTCAAGAACAGTGCTATTAGAAGAAGACTTCCTGCCCGCATTGTTCGACTCCTTACTCGGCGGAGTGGCCATTTTACTCTTGTTAAAAGACGGGTGTCTCATATCGCATTCTTTGCGAATGTGTGGGTGTGCGCACCGTGAGAAGCGAACACAGCCTTCCAGCGCAGGAAATCCGCAACGCGGTTGCGACACAACATGTAGATCATCAGTTTCGCTTCTACTTCGTCCGCGCGAGCGTGAACACTTCCTTCATTTCTTTGCCATGATTGACAAAGACCCATTCTTCAACGTGGTGATCGGCGTCAGGCAGTGTGAAGGTCACGTGCCGCATGTGTCCATCGCCCGGGCCGATGTTGGTGCCATCGAAGAATTCGAAGCTGACGGATTTCGCGTCCGACGAAATGACCTTCATGCGCGGCTGGTTGCCGGCCCCGCAGTAGTGGGTCATCAAAAGCCGGTCGCCGTCCATGTGAAACATGGAGACCATGTTTTCCGGACCGTGCCCAAGAATCTCGCTCATCAGCGCGGAGCCGCCCGCGGTCGTACGGAAGGTCACTTGAATCGGCTGGCCCTGTTGGTTCGTCCCAGCCCAGTTCCCTTCCAGGCCTTTGAGCAGATCGAACGATTTGTGCGCGTCCGACTGCGCCCCAACCAAGCTGGCGGAGAGGACAATGACGACGACGAGCACTGCTACGGCGGTGGTGATGTTGCAAACTGTGTTCCGAACTATGTTGCGAAGTGGCTTCATAGATTTCTCCGAAAAGGTTAAAGGTGATTTGACAAACGGCGACGCGTTAAGTCGAGTCCAGAGGCAGGTTTGGGTTTCCCCGCCCGAGTTTCTCGCTGAGGTGAGCGGCGATCAGTTTGCCGTGAAAACGGCCGTTCTCAATGAAGATTTCGTTGGTCATTGAGCCCGCGACAATCACTCCCGCCACGTAGATGCCCGGAATGTTCGATTCCAGGCTCTCCGGATCGCACACGGGACGCATCTGTTGAGAGGAAAGTTCGATGCCCACGCTGCGCAGGAAATCGAAGTCGGGATGGTAACCGGTGAGAGCGAATACAAAATCGTTTTTCAGGCGAAGGGATCCGGACGGAGTTCGCAGCACCACATGCGCATCGCCGATCTCCTGCACCGTGCTGTTGAAATACGCGGTGATTTCGCCGGCCTTGATGCGATTCTCGATGTCGGGCCGCACCCAATATTTGACGTGGTGGTGCATCTGCGATCCGCGATGGACGAGCGTGACGCGAGCGCCGTGCCGCCACAAATCCAGAGCCGCTTCGGCCGCTGAGTTCTTGCCGCCGATGATCGCTACGTCGCTGTCGTAATAGGGATGCGGTTCCCGGTAGTAATGGAAGACTTTCTCTAGATCCTCGCCGGGAATCTCCAGTTGATTGGCAAGATCGTAGTAGCCGGTGGCGAGCACGATCTTGCGCGCGCTGTAGTCGTGGATGCAGTTTTGCCGGTCGGTGGTAGTCACACGAAAATGGCCGTCGTCGCCGGTGATGGTTTTTACCCATTCGTACTGGCGGATGTGCAACTGAAAGTGTTCGGCGACGCGGCGGTAATATTCGAGGGCTTCAAGCCGAGTGGGCTTGGCCAGCGATGTAGTAAAAGGAATATCGCCAATCTCAAGCAACTCCGGCGTGGTGAAGAACACCATATTATTCGGATAGCGATAGATGGAATTGACCAGGCATCCCTTGTCGACGATGAGAGCTTTGAAGCCGGCCTTCTGGGCTTCGATGGCGCAAGCCATGCCGGTGGGCCCAGCGCCCACCACCAGCACGTCGCCCGAAGAGTCGGGCCGCGCGTGAGCTTGAGTGCGGGGCAGAGTTTCCGGAATTTGTTGGGTGGGCAAAGGTGTCAGGCCTATATCGCGTGGCATGAGACCGATTATTCTAGCACCGCAAGGTTACGAGCGCGGCGTTCCCGATTCCCTACTTCTTCACGCAAACCGAAATTCCATCGCGGATGGGCAAGATGGTCGTAAACAGAGTGGGCGACCCGCAAATCAGTTTGTTGAATTCGAGGATGGCCTTGGTTTGGGCGTCGGGGTTGGGTTTGCGGAGCTTGCCGCTCCAAAGAACGTTGTCCGTGATGAAAAGGCCGCCGCTTTTCAGGTGCGGGAGCGCTAAGCGGAAGACGCGCGGGTAGTCGGTCTTATCGACGTCGTTGAAGATGATGTCGTAGGGCTCTTTTTCCTCGGAAAGAAATTCGAGCGCGTCGCCCACCCGAATGGTGATGCGCTTGCCAACCCCCGCGCGATCAAAGTAGTGGCGGGCTTTCTCGGCATTCTTGGGGTCGCCGTCGGTGTAGATAACGCGTCCGCCTTCGCCCACCGCGCGCGCCCACCAGATGGTCGAATATCCGATAGCCGAGCCCATTTCGAAGATCTTCTTCGCGCCGCTGATGACCGCAAATTGGTAAAGCACGCGAGCAACCGCGGGCCCGACGATCGGCACGTCGTTCTTGGCGGCGTCAGCTTCCATCTCGGAGAGAACTTCGTCGCGTGCTGGCAGCATCGCGTACAGGTAGTCTTCGACTTCAGGAACTGTAATTCCGCCCATGCGCCAGTCAGGCTTTGGCGATTGCTTCGTCATGTACGATCCTCGCGGTGCAGATGTGACAAATCGTTCTTAGCAAATCATTGTTTACGAAATTGTCTTTCCCGGTTTCAGTTCCAACACTTTCACGCCTGGCACAAGTTTCTGCAACTCGCTGGGCGTTCCGGTCAGCTGAGGAAACGTACCGAAGTGCATGGGGATGACAGTTTCCGGCTGCAGCAGTTTACAAGCATAGGCAGCTTCGCGCGGCGACATGGTGAAAAGGTCGCCGATCGGCAGCATGGCGATCTTCGGCGCATAGAGGTCGCGAATGATGGCCATGTCGCTGAAGACGTTGGTATCTCCGGCGTGGTAGAGTTTGACTCCGTTCGAGAACTCGAGCACATAGCCGCAGGCTTCGCCACCATAAATGATCTGGTCGCCATCCTGAATTCCGCAGGAGTGGACCGCGTGCACCATGGTGATCCTCACACCGGCGACAGTCTGCGTGCCGCCCTTGTTCATGGGCGCGATCTGTTTGACGCCTTTCTTCTGCAGCCACAAGCAGAGCTCGAAGATGCCCACGGCGACGGGATTCAGCTTCTTGCCCACGTCGACCGCATCACCGATGTGATCGCCATGCCCGTGGGTGCAGAGCAACGCGTCGGCTTTTTTGACGTTCTTTTCGCTCTCCGGGCACGAGGGATTGCCGGCGATCCAAGGATCGATGTAGAGGGTCTTCCCTTCCGGCGTCTGGATGCGGAAGGTGGAGTGGCCCAGCCACGTGAGTTGGATTCCTTGAAGATTCACGGCGCACCTCGAGCGGGTAACCTGCGAACTAAGCATTCTAGTGACTGCGAAAAAAGGGTGCAATGAGCAAGCGCAGCTGGCGAAAATGCTTCGCTCCCATGTGTGGTGACGGGGCTTCGCCCCGTCCCGGCGGGGCAAAGCCCCGCCACCACACGAGCGCATAATCCGTTTTTCTAAGGCGGACCAGTGTGTAAAATGGTGGTCCATGCCAGCACTCAAAGTGTTGATCTCACGGGAAGCCATTGCCAAGCGGGTCGCCGAAATGGGACAAGAGATCGCGCGCGATTTTGACGGCCAGTCGATCATTCTGGTCGGTGTTCTCAAGGGCGCGGCCATTTTCTTGAGCGATCTTGCGCGTCATATTCCGCTCGACGCCACCTTCGACTTTATCGGGGTGTCCAGTTACGGAAACCGCCCCACGGTTAAGGAAGATCCGGCGGGCCACGCGGCGTGGGATTCTCTGGGCGAAGTCCGGCTAACCAAAGACATGGATAGTTCGATGGCCGACCGCAACGTGATTCTGGTGGAAGACATCCTCGACACCGGATTGACGCTGAACTACATTTCGAAGCTGGTACGGGCGCATCAACCAAGGTCACTACGCATCGCGGCCTTGCTGGACAAGCCTTCCCGCCGGAAACAGCCGATCGAGGCGCAATACATCGGCTTCACCATCCCCGATGCCTATGTGGTCGGCTACGGTCTGGACTATGCGGAACGCTACCGCAATCTTCCGGATGTCTGCGTGCTGGAAAATCCGGGCGACGGTCCTGGGCTCTGACATTTGTGATTGGTCATTTTCAATTGTAAGAACCCGTGTCTACGATTTTCAAATTGCCAACCACAAATGAACTGTGGAAGAGTCCCTCGGCCCGGCTGCTAGAATGAAGCCTGTGAAAACGACCGCCTCGCCAACTGAACTCGCTTCCGAGGTGGAACCCCTTCTGCTCGAAGTGGCCGACGTGGTCAACACCACGCTCGACCTGGAGACCACGCTACGGCGTGTCGCGGAACTGGTCCGCAAGGTCATTGACTACGAAATTTTCGCGATCCTATTGCTCAACGAGCAACGGCAGGAATTGTACGTGCGTTTCCATGTGGGATATCCGCAGGAAGTCGCCGACCGCGTGCGCGTGAAAGTGGGCCAGGGCGTTACTGGACGCGCCGCGCAAACCCGCCAGGCAGTACTGGTCGCCGATGTGACTCAGGAAGATTTCTACATCGAAGCGCTCCCCAACGTTCACTCGGAACTGGCCATCCCGCTGATCGTCAAGAACCGTGTGATTGGCGTGATTGACCTTGAGGCACGCCAAAAGGGTTATTTCACCGAAGAGCACAAACGCCTGCTGACGCTGATCGCGTCGCGCATGGCGGTGGGCATCGAGAACGCGCGGTTGCACACGCGCACAACGCGCCAGGCCCGCACGCTGCTTCTGCTGAACGAGATTGCGCGCGAACTCACGTCGATTCTGAACCTGGACGAACTGCTCAAACGCGTCGCCGAGCTGCTCAACCGCCTGATCGACTACCAGATGTTCAGCATTCTTCTGCTGGATCAGACGGGGGAGAAATTGCAGCATCGGTTCGCGCAGCGCTTCGAGGAAAGACTGCATTTGAAGCACGACATCCCGCTGGGCCGAGGAGTGGTGGGATACGCCGCGCAGGCCAAGGAAGCGGTCCTGGTGCCGGACGTTGCCAAGAGCGAGCGCTACATTGCCACCAATCCGGAGACGCGCTCGGAACTAGCCGTTCCGCTGATCTACCAGGAGAAAGTAATCGGCGTCCTCGACTTGGAGCACACGCGCCGCGGCTATTTCACAGAAGATCACAAGCGGACTTTGACCACGCTGGCGGCACAACTTGCCATCGCCATTGAAAATGCGCGCTTGTACGAGCAGATTGCCCGGCAAGAGCAGCGATTGGAACGCGACCTGGCGCTGGCGCGCGAACTGCAGTTTCGCTTGCTGCCGCATTCGCGTCCGAAGATGCAGAATCTCGAAGTCGAGGCGAAGTTTGTTCCCGCTCGCGCCATTGGCGGCGATCTTTATGACTTCGTCCCTTATTCGTTGTCGCGCCTCGGGATCGCGATTGGAGACGTAAGCGGCAAAGGCGCGCCGGCTGCCATTTATGCCGCGCTGGTCAGCGGGATTCTGCGTTCCCATGCGCCGATTGAGCCGGGTCCGGCGGAGATGCTTTCGGCGGTGAATCTGTCGCTCGCTGAGCGCAGGATTGCGGCGCAGTTTGTCTCGATTATCTACGCCGTGTGGGATGACGAGAAGCGAACGCTGCTGGTAGCGAATTCGGGCTTGCCGCGGCCCATCTATTGTCATGATGGCAAAATTGAGTTCATCGAGGCGACCGGACTGCCGCTGGGATTGTTCGACGAAGCCGATTACGACGAGTTCACTTTCAAGGCCAAGCCCGGCGATCTATTCGTGTTCTACAGCGACGGCATTCTCGACGCACGCAACCGCCACGGGCATTCTTTTGGACCGGAGCGTGTGGAAGCGATCGTCGCCGGCTGCGCCACCAAGTCGGCGGATTGCGTGGTGAACGAGATCTTCAAGGCGGTTACTGAGCATGCCGCTGGCGTGGACACGTTCGACGATCAGACGGTGGTGGCGATCAAAGTGAAAGCTGGCTCGGGCAAACGCAAGTGAAACCCGCGCTGGAATTGCGAGCGTTACGCCCACCCGCATTTCTGTATCATCAAGCGGGCCCGGGAGGTCGCGCCGCGGAACTCTACTGCGAGGGCGCCGCGCTTGAAAGGCTTGCCGCGCGCCACGGGACACCCCTGTATGTCTATTCCGCGGCCATGATCCGCGCGCGCTTGAACGCCTTCGCTCACGCCTTTCAGTCCATTCCGCACACGCTGTGTTATTCGGTCAAGGCCAATTCAACGTTGGCGATTCTGCGACTGGTGGCCAGTGAAGATGCCGGGGCCGGGGCCGGCTTCGACGTGGTTTCTGGCGGAGAATTGCAACGAGTTCTGCGGGTAAGCCGGAAGGCAAAGGCAGCGCTCAAGCCCAAGGTTGTGTTTTCCGGCGTGGGCAAGACCGCGACGGAGATGGAACTCGCATTGCGCTCGGGGATATTGCTATTCAACATTGAAAGCGCTTCGGAATTAAACTTGCTTTCTGCAACCTCGACGCGATTAAAGAAACGAGCAGCGGTGGCGGTACGGGTCAACCCCGACGTCTCGGCAAAGACGCATCCTTACATTTCGACCGGACTGCATCAGCACAAGTTTGGCGTGCCGATTCCAGAGGCGCGGACGCTTTACGCGCTGGCCGCGAAGCAGCCTTATCTGAACGTGGCCGGAGTGAGCGTCCACATCGGGTCGCAGATTACCGATGTCGGTTCTTTTCAAGTGGCGCTCGAACGCGTGGCTGATCTGATTCGCGATCTGCGCGCGGAGGGCCACGACATTCGCTATATCGACGCCGGCGGCGGCTTGGGAATTGCGTACGAGGGAACACAAGGAAAGTTTGAGAAACAGATTGCGGCGTATGCGAAGGCGGTGCTGGCACCGCTGCGCGGATTGAAGCTGCATTTGCTGCTCGAGCCGGGGCGTTCCATCGTAGGACCTGCGGGCGTGTTGCTGACGCGCGTCCTCTTCCGGAAGACGAATAATCACAAGCGCTTTTTGATTGTCGACGCGGCGATGAACGATCTGCTGCGCCCGTCTCTCTACAGCGCTTATCACGAGATTGTCCCGGTGAGGCGAGAGTCGCGGAAAACGGAGATCACCGATGTCGTCGGCCCTATCTGCGAGACCGGCGACTTCTTCGCACGTGACCGAAAGCTCCCCCTCGTCGGCGAGGGCGATCTGCTAGCCATTCTCGACGTAGGCGCGTACGGTGCGGTCTTGGGATCGAACTACAACACCCGCGGCCGCGGGGCGGAAGTGCTCGTGGATGGCGCAAGGGCGAAGGTAATACGGCGGCGCGAGAACCTAGCCGATCAATTGAGAATGGAGGTGTCTTGAATGGATATCCAGACCGACGACACAAAAAAGCGCTTTCTATGGGGTGTGTGCCTCGCTTGGACTCCGTTCCTATTCTTGATTCCCACCGTGATCAGCGCGTTCAATGGAATTGCCAGAGAGAAGGCAACTGGTTTTGCAGCAGTCGCTAGCGGTTTGGCAGAGTTCTTCTCGACTTTCGGACTGGCTGCCACTCTAGTATTCGAAGCGGCGGCGATAATCCTGTTGTTGCGCACATTCTCCGGCACACGCCCACTGCAGGCCCTCTTCTCAGTGATCTCCATCTGCTGCAGCCTATTCGTGCTAATGATCGTAACCCTTTTTTGTCTATGTTGTTCGTTCTCCGGTCCCATCATTAAATTGGCGACTGGTGAGCGTAGTTAGCGGATTGAAAAAAGGCGTTTAGCCACGATCGCGTGCAAGCTTTCCAACCCCATTGACCCCTTTCGCCCCGATCTCACAGCGACTCCAAAAAGTTCGTCACTGCCCTTAGCACCGGCTCGGGTTGCTGTATGAACAACGCGTGTCCCAGATTCCGGAACTTCACATGCGCGTGATGGGGCAACAAGCGCGTGGCCAACGCAACGTCCGCGTCGGACATCAAACCGCCTAATTCCGGTGTGGCTTGCAAAAGCAGCGTTGGGCAGGCTATTCCACGTAACACCGCCTCGCCGTCCCAGCCTTGGAGCGACGATCCGTCGAGCGTCATGTCGTATGCGTCGGCGTCGGCCTGTTGTACGCAACGTGCCCAGGAAAGCAGGTAGGCTTCGTCGTTGCCAGGAAGTTCGCGGATCGTAGTCGATTCATCGGTACCCGGAACTGGCAACACAATCTTGCCGATGCCGGCGGCGATCTGCTCGACCGAGCCTCCCTTGCGCGCCAGATCGCGTAGTCCCGAGAACAGCGCCGTGTACATCGGATTGTGGAGACGCCGGGCAACGATCATGTTGTCGCCGAGAATCAGCGCGCGCACCAGTTCCGGATGATGAGAAGCGACCCACATCCCGAGCATGCCGCCCAGCGAATGTCCGAAGAGCACGGCGGGAGCGGAAACGCGCTCACGAAGAAGGCGGGCGATATCTTCCGAATACTGGGGTCCGTGGTATCCGCGAGCCACGCGTGAGGACTTGCCATGACCGCGCAGGTCAGGCGCGAAGATATGCCAGCGCAGACTGAGAGCGGGAATCACCGGCAGAAAGACCTGCCAGCGCCGGCCGAGTCCATGCAGCAGCACGAGCGGCGGACCATGGGCAGGGCCTTCGGCGTAGTTCAATTGAACTTCACCGGTATCGAAGGTGCGCTCGATGAGGCCTGGATGGTTTTCACTCACAACATTTTCGCTCACATCATCACCGGCTCGCGGCGTCGGCGTCGTAAGTCAGTTTGCCGCCAACCCAGGTCTTGAGTACCCTGACGTCGCGGATTTTGACGGGATCGATAGTGAGCACGTCGTCACTCAGCAATACCATGTCGGCCAATTTTCCCGTGGTGATCGAACCTTTTTCGTTCTCCTGAAATTCGGCGTAAGCCGAGCCCATAGTGTAAGCCTCGATCGCTTCTTGAATAGTCAACTTCTGCTCGGGAAACCATCCATTCGGGTTCTTGCCATCGAGGGTCGCACGGGTTGTGGCCGCGTACAGCGTAAGCATGGGATTGAGCGGCGCGACATCCCAATCCGTGCCCAATGCGAGGCGA
>Ga0209448_10000123_pt1 | contig 28412 bp, 23 predicted proteins | sample BogFormECP14_OM2_FD_188245 | JGI IMG/M metagenome (GOLD analysis project Ga0209448, IMG submission 188245) | Bog forest soil microbial communities from Calvert Island, British Columbia, Canada - ECP14_OM2 (SPAdes) (version 2) | ecosystem: Environmental > Aquatic > Freshwater > Wetlands > Bog ... | reverse complement strand
AGACTGTGACGCTTCCAGGACGCGGGCCCAAAATTCTGCTGATCGATAGCAACGTGTACTTCGCAAAGCGGCTTGGCGATGCGCTGAAACGCGAGGGATTCGAAGTCGTTTCGAGTACACAAGCTGCCTATGCACTGACAACTATCGAGTATGACGTTCCCTCCGCCATCCTTTGCTCAACGAACATGCGCGAGATGGGAGCTCTCGAGATTGCCAAAATCATTCACGCGGATCCAAAGAACTCTGCTCTCCAAATCATCGCTTTGGGCGACGGGAGCCAACGCGCGCTAATGGAAGCTTTTCAGGCGGGCTGCGACGATTACGTCGATCGGCAAACCGCGCCAGCGGCTATCGCCTCGCACGTCAAAAGTATCATCGTCAGTAAATCGGAAGGCTTTCAGCCGACGCAAATGCTGGCGCAGTCGGACACCAGCCTCAGCGGCAGTTTGTCGCACCACGATCTCACAGGCGTCATGCAAATGCTGGGGCACGCGCATCAAACCGGCGCACTGCACATTAATGCCGGCGAGACTGATGCCGTGCTTTTTTTTGACGCTGGGGAAATTACCCACGCGGAGTGCGGCAGCCTCTTTGGCGACGAGGCAGTGATACACATTTTGAAGGGTTGCGTGCAAGGCGGCTCTGGCGTTTACAAATTTGCTTATGGGACCACTTCACCGCAGCGCACTGTGTTGCGGTCGGCGACCGATTTGATGCTTGATGCCATGCGCGAGTTCGACGAGGGAGAACGCGACATGGCGGATAGGGAGGCGCGATGAGCGAGGCGATGACTGTTCCACCGCTGAACGAAACAGAAGCGAAGCGCACACCAACGGTTTATTTCATCGATGACAGCGCAACCATGCGCGAGGTCATCAAGATCGCGTTCCGCCGCGAAAGCATCAACGTAATCACCTGCGCGGACGCCGCGTCCGCACTCGCCCAGTTTGAGCAGAACAAGCCTGATGTTGTCATCACGGACGTGATTATGCCGGATCAGGACGGCTATTCCGTTTGCAGTCAGATCAAGCAGCATCCGGATTATAGCGGTGTCCCTGTGGTGCTGATGTCTGGTGTGGTGAACAAGAGCGTTGCGGACAAAGCCGTGGCCGTAAAGGCCGACGAATTGATTCGCAAACCGTTTCAGCCACAAGAATTGATTGGACGTGTTAAGAGCTTGCTGGAACCGAAGCGCGCCGCCGATGCGCCCGTCGTGGAATATCCTGCAACACCGAGTGCGCTCAATAGCTTGTTCGCGCCGCCGCCCCCTGCGGCTCAGCGGCCCGCTGGCCCTGGGGCTCCCGCTGGCGAACAGCGAACTCCGGAGTCGATCTGGCCACGAGCCCTTGCTGAGGCGTTCATCGCGCCGCGTCCTGGTGATGGAGCAGCTTCCCAACAAAATTTGCAGCAGCCAGGCGCACCTTTAGGCCGGCCGGCTCCGACAGCCGCAGATATACAAAAGCTGCGTACGGAGATCGCTCGGCTTGACCTACTCGTCAAGAAATTGCAGACGGAAATGCAGATCGAGCGGCAATACACGCAGGCGCTTGAACTCCAAATACAAACTCTGACACGCGTGGATTAGACGCGAGCAAAATTGCCACTTTATCGTTTGTCTCGTCGATTCGTAAAGTTGACGCTGGGAAGCCAATTCGATAACTTCCCTGTTTGCTCTTCAGGTAACCATTCGCTGGCTCGGGGGTTTTCATGAATGGCAAGAGCGGTACTTCCCTTTCGCGACGCGAGTTTGCGAGGCGCGCGGCGATCGTTTCTGCCGCATCCATGGTTCCCGCTCGCGCCCTGCCGGCGGATTCTTCGAGTGCAGACCCGCGGCTGACGCAAGCACCGGGAACGCCTGCGCTTTCCCCCGAAGGCCAGACGGAAGCGCAAACGCGCTATCAAGCAATCCTCGCCCTTTACGGTTCGCGTTTCTCGGAAGCACAGAAGACCGATCTGCGGCGGCTCTGTTTTTTGGCCCAGGAGCCACTCGATCATCTTCGCTCGTACAAGATCGAAAATGGCGATGATCCGGCGCTGTATTTTAAACCTCTCGTAGAGAAAGAAAAGAAGCCCGAAGCCGCCGCCACTTCTCGCGCAGCAGGTCAAGCCGCAGCAAAGCCCTAAGGGAACACCAGATGCCTGCCGAAGAGATCTTTTACCTACCGTTGAGCGAGCTTGCCAAGCGCATCGAGACGAAGAAACTTTCGCCAGTCGAGCTGACGCAGATTTATCTCGACCGTAGTACGAAGCTAGGCCCCCGTTTTAACGCTTACGCGCGGTTAACTCCAGAGATTGCTCTCGAACAAGCAAGCGCTGCTGAGAAAGAGATTCAGCACGGCCATTATCGCGGGCCTTTGCACGGCATACCGTATGCCGCGAAGGATCTGTTGGCGGTCAAGGGTATCCCTACTACGTGGGGAGCGAAGCCCTACGCCGATCAAGTGTTCCAGTACGATGCAACCGTGATCGAGCATTTGAATCGCGTTGGCGCGATTCTCATCGGAAAAGCCGCGATGATTGAGTTGGCTGGCGGAATGGGCTACCGGTTTGCATCGGCATCACTGCAGGACGCTGCGAAAAATCCGTGGGACGTAAATCGTTGGACCTGCGGATCGTCGTCCGGCTCCGGCGCAATTGTTGCCGCGGGTCTCGCAGCCTTCGCCATCGGAACCGAAACTTGGGGATCCATTATCTGCCCTGCAGCGTTCTGCGGAGTGAGCGGCTTGCGCCCCACTTATGGGCGTGTGAGCCGTTACGGCGCGATGGCCCTTGCGCCTTCCATGGACAAAATCGGCCCGTTGGCGCGTACCGCGGAAGACTGTGCGAGGGTTTTCGCTGCGATTGCCGGGCATGACCCGAAAGATCGCAGCACGGTGCCCATCGACAAGGGCGCCTTCACCTATTCGCCGTCTTTGGACCTTAAGGCGAGGCCATTACGTGTTGGCTGGCTTTCGAACGCATGGAAAAAACTGGATTCGGGCATGTCGAAAGCCCTTCTTGCGGCCGAGAAAGTTGCGCGCAAATATTTTGGCAGCGTGAGATCGGCGTCACTGCCCGAGGGGCCGTTTGAAGATGCCGCCAACGTCATCATTGCCGCGGAGTGCGCTGCTTCGTTTCAAACGTTAATTCGTTCCGGGCGCGTGAGCGAGTTGACGGATCCTCTGGGCCAAATCGCGGGCTACGTCAATGAACAATACTCCGCTGCCGACTATTTGCGTGCACTCAGCCTACGAGAGATTTTGCAGAAAAAGATGGAAGCTCTTTTTGAATCGTTTGACGTGCTAGTGGCCGCCGCCCAGCCCATTCCGGCTACGCCGCTGGAAACTAACCTGGAGACCGATCTCACTTTTCCGGATCCGCTCGGCGCGATTGGCAATCTTTGCGGGCTTCCAGCCTTGTCGGTTCCTTGCGGGTTCACCGAGAATAATCTTCCGGTTGGATTGCAGTTCGTGGGACGAGCCGGCGACGACTTTGCCGTGATTCAAGCGGCGCGAACCTTCCAGCTTCACACCGAGTGGCATCGCAAACATCCAAGGGTTGTTTAATTTCACAAAGACAATTTTAGCGAGGTTCCCAGTCTAAATACTGCGCGGAACGTTGAGGGCCTCTCGCACCGCGCGCAATATACTGCCGCGGCTGAAAGGTTTGGTGAGGAGAAGTATATTGGCCTCGGCTTGCGCAGTTTCCGCCGCGGTCTGTTCGCTGTAGCCTGACATGTAGACGACGCCAATTCCCGAATGCTGGTGTTGTAGTCGCCGCGCCAACTCTTTGCCCGTCATGCCGGGCATGACCATGTCGGTCACTAGCAGATCGATGGCTGCCCTGTGTTCGGATGCCAGGCGGAGCGCTTCAGCCCCGTTGAGCGCTTCAATGACGGTGTAGCCGCCGGATTCCAGAAACTCGCGCGCTACCTCGCGCACGTCCTGTTCGTCTTCCGCGAGCAAAATGGTTTCCGTGCCACGCGGCGCTTCCGCAAACGGCAGAGGCACACTGCCTCTATCTTCGGGCTGGTCTACACGCGGAAGATAGATCTTAAAGGATGTCCCCTTCCCAACCTCGCTGTAGACCCAGATGAAGCCGCCGCTCTGCTTCACCACGCCATAAACTGTCGCGAGACCGAGACCTGTCCCCTTGCCAGGTTCTTTTGTCGTGAAGAAAGGCTCGAAAATGTGCGCCTGCGTTTCCGCATCCATGCCTGTGCCTGTGTCTGAGACTGCGAGAAGCACATAACGACCAGCCTTAACGATCGGATGAGTGCTGTTGTAGGTGCGGTCTAGGTCTGCATTCGAAGTTTCGATGATGAGCCGGCCGCCCGATGGCATGGCGTCCCGCGCGTTCACGGCTAAATTCATGATGATCTGTTCCATCTGGCTGGCGTCAGCGCGAATCTTGCCCAAATCCGGCGCCATGCGAATCCCTAACTCGACGTCTTCGCCAATCAGGCGCGGCAGGAGCTTTCCCATATCCTCGACCACGCCGTTCAGACTCATCACCCGCGGCTGGAGAACCTGCATTCTGCTGAAGGCCAGAAGTTGCTTTGTCAGAGCCGTGGCGCGGTCCGCTGCGCGATCAATCTGAGAAATCTTTCTGGATATACCGTCAGCGGGAGGCAACGCATTCATCAGGAGTTCAGTATGGCCCTTGATGACCATCAAAAGATTATTGAAATCGTGCGCCACGCCGCCCGCCAGGCGCCCTACGGCTTCCATCTTTTGCGCCTGCCGAAGCTGCTGCTCCAGGAGATGGCGCTCGCTGATGTCCTGCGCCACGACCAGACGCACTCTCCGCCCGGCATAATCGAACTGATGCGAAATTAACTCGACTTCAAAATCCTTTCCGTCCTTCTTGCGATGCTTGCATACGCCCTGGTAAGGAACGGCCAACCCATTTTGGGGAGGGCGCACCTCGAGAGATGTGCTCTTCTCTTCTGACCGAATGTCTAACATGCTCATGCGGCTAAATTCTTCCTGTGCAAAGCCGTACTGCCGCACTGCAGCATCGTTCACCTGGATAAACTTCAGAGTCTCGTCGTCCATCACCCATGTCGGGAGCGGATTGTGAGAGAAAAGAAGCCGGAACACAGATTCGCTCTTGCGCAGGGCTTCCTCGGAACGGCGCCGCTCAATAGCCAGCGCAATGTGGCCACCGACGGAATCAAGAAACTCGAGGTCGCGCATGTCGTAAGCACTTTCGTTCTGATAGTGCTGTACAACGAGAACGCCAATGGTCGCTCGGGGCGTTTTCAGCGGCACGCCCAACCACGCCGGCGACGGCGAGCCGACCAGTTCCACTTCTCCCTGCTGCGCGAGACGGTCGAACTCCGACTGGGGAATAAGCATGGCGCTGCCGGTGCGAAAAACAAACGCGGTACAGCTTCGCCCAACTTTTTGAGGAGGAGGCGCTATATCAAACTGATCCACAAAAAAAGGAAAGTGAAACGTGTCTTCATTGGGATTATGGAGAGCAACGAAGCAATTTTCGGCGTAAAGGACTTTTTTCAGCGCCTGGTGGATGCCGTCAAGCAGTTGGTCCAGGTTGGCGGTCTGATTCAGCGCATGGACAACCTCCGAGATGACTTGGCGCTCGGCCTCCATGCGATGCACCGCCGTCACATCCAAAAAACTCGCCACTAACCCATCGACGGAAGGATTTTTCAGACAACTGCTGATGGTGACTTCAAACCAGCGCCACCCGGTCATGCTGCGCAATCGGCAACGCCCTTTCTTGGCGCCGTTGGGAACATCGGCAAGTCCGCGGAGACGATTTCGTATCTCATTCAATTCGTCGGGGTGCACGAAGTCTGTGAGATTCCTGCCAACAAGCTCATGGGGACGTATGCCAAGGGCGCCCATGGATCCCGCATTTGCATGAAGAACGATTCCGTCCGCGCTGAGAATGGCAAGCAGTTCGTGGGCGCAGTCGAGCAGTGTCGAGAGCTGCTCCGGAGTGGCCGCTAGACTTGGTTCGAGAGAAGGGCGTTGTGACATAAGGTCGCTGCTAGTGTAAACGTTTTCGTACCCCAAGGGACCGCGGTGGATACCGACTCCTCCGCCTTACGATCGCGTTCTAGAACGGCCTTCTGGGCTGTGGATTGTCGAAACGGTTTAATCATAGCGGATTCGGGACGTCTGGCGAGGACCTGGGACAGGTTGTGTTGCGAAAACATGACTGTACGGAAGTACAGGTTAGCCGCTTAAGCCGGAACAGCCAACTCGGCCCGCTTTTCCCTCCGCAGCGAGCATGCTACGCTCCCACTCGCTTCTGATTAAGTCATGGTGCCTTGACGCGGCGGATTCTAGAAAATATCCATTAGATGTTAGGAGGCAATGTGCCAACACATGACATTTGGAAAGACATGTTCGTCATGGGACTTCCCCTGCTGGAAAAAATTCTTCGGCCCATCATCGTTTACGCGTTTTTGGTAGTTGGCCTCCGGCTCTCTGGTAAACGAGAACTCGTACAGCTCAATCCGTTCGACCTCGTCGTACTGCTGACCCTGTCAAACACCGTGCAAAACGCTATCATCGGCGACGATAACAGCGTCTCCGGCGGCCTGATCGGGGCCACTTCCTTGCTAATCGTCAACTATCTCGTGGTGCGCTTTCTCTACGGCCACAGCAGGCTGGAGGAGGTCGTGGAGGGACGCGCCGACGTCTTAGTCGAGAACGGAAAAGTGAAAACTGAGCGGTTGAAGAAAGAGTTGATCACCATGCCGCAACTCGAAGCCGCCGCAAGGAGACAAGGCTTTGAGTCCCTTGAGAATGTCGATAAATGCATTCTCGAGCCGAGCGGAACACTATCTTTCGTGGGGAAAAAGCCCGCGACCGAAGAGATCCGTCACCAGGAATTGCTACGCCACATGGAACAGCTCATGGAAGAAATCGGGCGGCTAAGAGGCTCGAAACCTCCAGCGCGCGCCTAGCTGTAGCGCGATATCAGAGTCTTCTGCTAGTGAAGAAGAAAAGCGGTCAGAGCAAACACGACGCCGCCAGCTCCAATCAGCATGCCAGCGATCCAGTATCCGCGCCGTTTGGTGAGTAGCGTCATCGAGCAAATCACCAGACCAACCTCGATCAGACCCTCTCCACCATCAAAGCGATCCGCCCGCCGGCTGACGAAATCTCGTTCCTTCTCTAAGTCCTTGGCTTTCTCGCTTATGTCATCTTTCTCTCCCTCGTAACGCTCTACTTCTTTCTTGTATTTCTCGTGCAATGCTTCCGCCTTTTCCTTGTCGGCCGGAGCAAGCGCGCTTAGCAAATCCGCTACACTTTGCATTTCATGCAGACGAATGTTTTTCGCCTGGTAGTACGCCCATTGATCTGTGGCCTGCGATTGCAGCAGCAATTCTTCCGTGTGGGCCCGATGGCCGAGCAACGTTACCGCCGCAACCAGCACCGCAAGAATGGAAATGGTGACCGAAACAGGAATCAAAAATGGGTTGTCTCCGTGTTCCTCATGCGCTTCCGGCAGTTCGATACCCTCAGGCATGGTTCAGCGTCTCCTTTGATAATTAGGTTGTCGGTTCCGATGCAACGGCCTTCAAGGAATCTCGAGCCGCCACGATTGTCCGCGAAATGTCTTCCGACGTGTGAGCCGCGGAAACAAACGCAGCTTCAAACTGCGACGGCGCAAGAAAAATACCGCGATCCAGCATCTCGCGGAAAAATCGCGCATAACGTTTTGTGTCGGACCGCTTCGCGTCACTGTAGTTCCGCACCGGCTCCACAGTAAAAAAAAGCGTCGCCAGAGATCCCGTCGCGTTGATTTGACCAGGAATCCCAGTTTCGGCAAGCGCCTGGCGCAGTCCTGCCACGAGCCTTTGAGACTGGTCCCGGATGCCTTCGTAGAGTCCGGGGCGAGTGAGTTGCTTAAGAGTGGCAATTCCGGCCCGCATCGCTAACGGATTTCCCGCAAGCGTTCCTGCCTGATAGACGGCCCCCAGCGGCGCAACATGGTTCATGGTTTCCGCGCTCCCGCCGTATGCTGCAACGGGCAAGCCTCCGCCAATAATTTTGCCCAGCGTGGTCAGATCAGCCCGCACTCCAGCAAGCTGCTGCGCCGCCCCGAAATGCGTCCGAAATCCGGTGATCACTTCGTCCACGATAAGCAGCGCGCCGTTGCGCTTGGTCATTTCGCTTAACCCTGCCAGAAATCCGGGGGCTGGCTCGACAACGCCCATGTTTGCAGCGATCGGCTCGATGATGACCGCCGCGATCTTATTCTTATGCTGAGAGAAGAGCTGTTCGACCGCGGCCAAATCATTGTATGGAGCGTTCAACGTCAGCTCCGCAAGCGCTTGCGGAACTCCGGGGCACTCCGCGATTCCCAAGGTGGCAAGCCCCGACCCTGCCTGCGAAAGAAAACTGTCCGCGTGGCCGTGGTAGCAGCCCTCAAACTTCACGATAAAGTCTCGTTTGGTCACTCCGCGGGCCAGGCGCACGGAACTCATCGTCGCTTCGGTGCCGCTGGAAACGAATCGAATCTTCTCGATCGATGAAATCGCCTGCGTGATCAACGTGGCAAGTTCGACCTCCAGCTCCGTCGTCGCGCCATAACTCGTTCCGCGCCGCGCTTGGTCCGCAATGGCTTCCGTCACCGATGGATTTGCGTGACCCAGCAACATGGCGCCCCACGAGCAGACATAATCGAGCAATTCGTTGCCGTCGGCGTCATAAAGAAATTGTCCGCTGCCGCGCTCGATGATCAGCGGCTCGCCTCCCACGGAACGAAACGCCCTCACCGGACTGTTCACGCCGCCGACCAGTATCTTTTCGGCGCGTTCGAATATCTCTCGCGAACGCCGCCGGTCGACCTTCGATTTAGTGGGTGTCGCGCTCATGGAATTTCGATCCAAACCATCATGCCCTTAACCATCGAGCGGCGTCTTTCGCGTGATACGTCAAAATAACGTCTGCGCCAGCGCGCCGAATTCCCGTCAGGATTTCCAGCACGACCCGTTTCTCGTCCAGCCACCCCTTTTGTGCGGCCGCTTTGACCATCGCGTACTCTCCGCTCACGTTGTATGCCCCAACGGGAACGTCAAACGCATCCCGTACGCGCCGAATCACATCGAGATATGGCAGCGCAGGCTTCACCATGACAATGTCTGCGCCTTCCTCCAAATCCAACGCGACTTCCTTCAGCGCCTCGCGCGCATTCCCAGGATCCATCTGATAGCTGCGACGATCGCCGAATTGCGGCGCCGAATCCGCCGCCTCGCGAAAAGGTCCATAGAAACCCGAACAGTACTTAGCGGCATACGCGAGAATGGCGATGTCGCTAAATTTGTGTTGATCGAGCGTTTCCCGAATCGCTGCCACTCGCCCATCCATCATGTCGGACGGCGCAACAATGTCCGCACCGGCGCGCGCATGGGACAAGGCCTGCGCCGAAAGAATGGGAAGAGTCGCGTCATTCGCAACATCTCCGTTTTCGATCACACCGCAATGCCCGTGATCGGTGTATTCGCACAGGCAAACGTCGGTGATAACCAATAATTTCAGATTAGCTTTTCGAATGGCTTCAATCGCCCTCTGGACCACGCCTTCCGCCGAAGTTGAAATCGTGCCGCGCGCATCCTTGGACTCCGGCAACCCAAAAAGAATCACGCCGGGTATGCCGAGCGCTTCTACTTCCCTGCACTCTTCCACAATCTGATCAACGGATTGTTGATGCACTCCCGGCATGGAGGTGACTTCCTTGCGGACCTTTGTGCCCGGGCACACGAACATCGGATAGATCAATCCACCGGTCGTAAGCCGCGTCTCGCGCACCAATCCGCGCAGCGCTTCGCTTCGCCGCAGACGCCGTGGCCGTTGAGTAGGAAAGCTCATTCGTCTTTTGCACCGACCGCCGACCGTCTTTTCGTGCGCGCCAAATGTCCCTCTAACGCTTCGACGACCGCTCTTGTCGTGGTATCGGTCGCCCTGGCGATCCTTTGTATCCCAGCGCTGCTCAATGCAGCCGAGGTTGCGTGCCCGATGGCAACCATCACGGCCCTCCCCTGCACACTTACCAATCGTTCCCTTCCAAGAAGGTCGAGAAAGTTTTGCACCGCACTCGGACTATAAAACAAAATACCATCAACTCCATCCTTAAGGCTTTCGTGTAACTTGCTCCGATCCGTGCCGCTCGGGGGCAAGTTCCTGTAAGCCACGACTTCTGTCACCAGCGCCCCGCTCCGTCGCAGCGCGGCTGGCAAATCCTCATTCGCACGGTCGCTTCGCGGCAAAAAAACTTTCTTGCCGCGCAACTCTGCACCAAGTTCCCGGGCGAGTCCCGCTCCGCTATGGTCCGCCGCCACAAACTCCACGGAGAATCCAGCAGCTTCTGCCGCGCCCGAAGTGGCTGGACCTACCGCCGCGGCAGGCGGCAACTTCGCTAGCGCATCCAGACTGCGGCCGAGTTCTTCTCCGCGCCTTTCCACAGCCTGTACCGCGTTTGCGCTTGTAAGCAGAATCCAATCAAATGTTTCAATCCTGGCCAACGCTGCGTCCAGCTCATCGTAATTTTCAGGTGGCGCAAACGAAACCAGCGGCAAGTGCTTAACTATTGCGCCTCGAACGTTCAGCTCCTCGCATAGCTGGTTGCTTTGCGCTGCGGCGCGAGTAACGATTACGACTTTTCCATAGAGCGGAGATGCGATCGCGTCAGCCACGTTGACGGGTCACCTCTTCTAGGATGCTCTGCGCCCCCGCCTCCATCAGCAAGTTGGCCATGTGCCCGCCGAGCTCCGCGGCCTTTTCCGGTGCCGACGTTGCCCTCTGCTTTACGTACTGCAGGCCGTCCACGGAACATACGCATGCTTCGAGCACCAGTTCGCCTCGCTCGATCCGCGCCCAAGCGCCGAGGGGCACTTGGCATCCACCATGAAGCGCACCCAGCAAGGATCGCTCGGCGATAATTGCGGTGCGTGTCTCGGCATCGTCAAGCCCGCCAACTATGTCCGCCGCCTCTGTATCTTTCAACCTGCACTCGACTGCGATGGCGCCCTGCCCCACAGCTGGCAGAAAAACTTCGGGAGACAGCGTCTCCGTAATGCGTCCACTCCAGCCCAAACGGTCGAGTCCCGCCTTCGCGAGCATCACCGCCTCGTACTCTCCGCTCTCTACTTTCCGTAAACGCGTATCCACATTCCCCCGCAGATCGCGGATATCCAAATCCGGCCGGATGTGGCGGAGCTGCGCCTGCCGGCGAAGACTCCCAGTGCCTACTCGCGCCCCCTGTCGCAGACTCGCGAGCGTCGCTCCGTTCGCCCCAACCAGGCAATCGCGCACATCCGCGCGCCGGCACACTGCCGGAAACATTAACCGCGAAGGAGTATCGGTGGGAACATCTTTGACGCTATGCACCGCAAGATCAATCGATTCATCGAGAAGCGCTTCTTCCAGTTCCTTGATGAAGATTCCCTTCCCGCCGACCTGAGAGAGTGAAGACGTCTGCAGCTTATCCCCCGAGGTCTTGATAATGACGATTTCGGTTTCCACCCCAGCGCTCGCGAAGAGTTGTTTGCGAACAAATTCCGCCTGCCATTTCGCCAGCACGCTGCCTCGTGTGCCGATGCGTAGGTGTCTCACGGCTTCTCCCGGTTCGACAGGAAAAGATCGCGTAGCGCTTCCACGTTTTGAATCTTGCGGCGCAGTTCTTTCTCTCCGCGCAGCCGCTCCGCCGGTTCCAGCAAAAGCTTTTCCAGCAATTCGTCCATCAATGATTCCATGCGCTCCCGCTCCGCCGCGCTCAGGTGATTCATGGAATCCATGCGCGCGCGGATGAAAGCCTCCCGTTCCTCGTGCAATCGGGCGCGGAGCGCGTCCACCAATCCGACCAACTCCACGCTCGCCTGCCAGGAAAGGAATTTGCCTACGTGCTCGTCCACGATCGTTTCGGCACGAGGAACTTCGCTCTCGCGCGCATGCCGGTTCTGCTCCACGATCTCCGTGAGGTCGTCGATGTTGTACATGTAAATGTTGTAGAGTTCCGCGGAAGAGGCTTCGATGTTGCGCGGCAGTCCCAAATCCATCAGGAAAAGCGCACGGTTGCCGCGTGCAGACATAGCCGCATGAAGTATTTCGCGCCGCAATACCGGTTCTTCGGAGGCGACCGAGGAGACCACTACATCCGCCGCCCTCAGCGCCGTTTCCCATTCGCCCCAGCCGACGACTTTCCCACCAACGCGCAGCGCCAATTCATCAGCGCGTTCGCGCGAACGATTCATAATGAACAGCCGCGCGATGCCACGATCTCTCAGTTGGTTGACCACTTGCTCGCTGATCGTTCCTGCTCCCAGCACAAGCGCGCTGCGGTCATTCATTTTGCCGAAGATCCGCTCCGCGAGCTTTACTCCAGCCGAAGCTACAGACATCGGTCGCGTTCCCAACTCTGTTTCCGAGCGCACACGCTTTCCGACTTCGAGCGCTCCTTGAAACAATCGGTTCAGCACCGGACCGGTAGCCCCATATTCGTGCGCATAGCGATACGCTTCGCGCACCTGCCCCAGAATTTCCGCTTCACCGAGGAGCATCGAGTCAAGCCCCGCCGAAACACGGAAAAGATGCCGCACCGCCGCGCGGTCATAGTGATGATAGAGCGATACGCTGAGAACATCCTGACGCACCGCATGAAACTCGCTGAGAAAAGAAGATAGTCCTGGAGCGCACTCATGCGAACTCTCCGGCGGCACGCCATAAATCTCGCTGCGGTTGCACGTCGAAAGCACCAGCGTCTCTTGCAGGATTCCCCGCGAACGCAGTTCCTCCGCCGCCTTCCGCGCCTGTTCCGCCGTGAAAGACACCCGCTCGCGCACCTCGACCGGTGCTGTCCGATGATTTAACCCCACGAGAACAATTTCCATCCCGCTCCCTACTTACCACCCGATGCCCGCTTCTCGCTTACCGTCTTCTCGCCGCTCACGCTTTCAACTGTCGCCTGGCAACCTGTTCGCACTCCTCGCTACTCACTATTCACTATCCACTATTCACATTCTTCCTAGAAATACCGATGACTCTGCGAAAGGTACAGATTCACCACGGTAAAACTCATCACTACCACGAAAAAATTGAAGATGCACAACCGTGACGCCCGCGCCCCGCGCCAAGACGCCGTACGCGCCAACTGAAAATAGACCACATACAGAAGCAGCACCAGCAGCGTGATGACATATTTGGGATCGTAGTACCAAATCTGTCCACGCAGGCGGTCAACCCACACAAATCCGAGCGCCGTTCCGATGGCTATCGACACCAACCCAACTAACACGCTAGACCGGCTCATGCGCTCGAGAAGCTCCAGCGGCGGAAGCCGCCATACCACACTACTGAGCTTGCGACTCCGCAAAAGGCGCTCCTCGCCCAGAAAAATCAAGCTAAAGACGAACGAAAGCGCAAACGCTGCATACGCAAGAATGCTCAACGTGACGTGAAAAGCAAAGATGACTCCCTTGGCCGGCGCAGGAGACAATCGATCCGCCGGCGCCAAATGTGCCGCGACAAAAAATACAATGATAAAGGGTAAGACAAACGCCCCGACGGACCGTTGTCGATGAAATAGCTCGAGCCCCAAATAGGTCAGCGCAAGAAGCCACCCAAAAAGCGACATTGACCCGTAAAGATCGTGATAGGGAACGGTGTGCATCCCGCGCGAGCGTTCCAGAAGCGCGAAATAGTGAGCGACAAGCCCGAGCCCGAGCAGCAGCGTAGCCAGCCGCCCGGCAATCTCCTTCCCTGTGCTCAGGAAGCGAAGATAGAGAGCCAGACTCCCGCCGTAGGCAACAACCGTGAGAATAAAGAACAAGCCTTTCATGAACTCTACAAGCCTATTTTTCCGCAGCCGGGCCGGGCAACTACGGCCGCACTGCCGTCGAACTCAAAGGTTTCCGCATTACCCAGAGTATAGCCCACCCAAGAGCCGCCCCGCACGAGCCTTGCCTCCTTCTGCAATCATCGTCCGGATTTGCTATCCTCTTCGTCTGGCGCAATATGACCGATACCTCCGCTCCTCTCAATCGAAAGGACTTGTTCCTCCGCGCTTGCCGAGGCGAATCCGTTCCGCGGCTTCCCGTTTGGATGATGCGACAAGCCGGTCGCTATCTCCCTGAATACCGCGCCATTCGAGCAAGCCACGCCTTTCTAGAGGTTTGCAAGACGCCCGATCTCGCGGTCGAAGTCTCTCTTCAACCCTTCCGCCTCCTAGGCGTCGACGCGGTCATCGTCTTCTCCGACATTCTCATCCCCGCCGAGGCCATGGGCCTCAAGCTCGAACTAGGTGACGCCGGCCCCAATCTCCCCGAACCCGTTCGCTCCAAACGCGACGTCGAGAAACTGAAGCTCTTCGATCCAGAAATCGACACCGGGTTTCTCCCTGAAGCCATTCGCCGCATCGTCCGCGGAGTCGGCCCTACAGTTCCCGTTTTGGGCTTTGCCGCGGCACCCTGGACACTCGCCTGCTACATGGTCGAAGGCCGCACCAAAGAAGGCTTTGCCACGGTAAAAAGCTTTATGCTCAGCGAGCCGGCCACTTTTCGCGACCTCCTGCATCGCATCGCGCAAGCGACCATTCCTTACCTAAGAGCTCAAATCGCCGCCGGAGCCGCCGCCGTCCAACTCTTCGACACCTGGTGTGGCGAGTTGTCCCTGCTCAATTACGAAGAGTTTGCCCTTCCCGCCGCGCAAGAGATCATTTCTGGTTTAGGCAGCGCGACTCCCATCATCTATTACACGAAAGCCTCTCAACATCTTCTGCCGGCCGTAGCCCGCTCCGGCGCAAATGTCCTAAGCGTTGACTGGCGCGTGGACCTGCGCGCCCTCCGCGAAAAGCTCGGACCACGCCTCGCCATACAGGGAAATGTCGATCCGGCCGTGCTTTTCGGTCCTCCCGAGGCGATTCGGCGCGTAACCCAAGAAACTATGGCTGCGCTTGTCGGCGTCGGCCATATCCTGAATCTCGGCCACGGCATCTTGCAACATACTCCAGTCGAAAATGCCAAGTTGTTTATCGAAACCGGTCAGCAAACTTTGCTGCAAGAAACTGTAGCTGCGGGGCTTGCCCTACCCTCTAAGCATGGAACCGCATCGTGACGCCAGCAAATCCAATTTTTCAAAGCATGCGCGAAGAGCTTCGCGTCAGCGAAGACTTCCTCGTCCGCTACAACCGTCCCGGCCCCCGCTACACCAGCTATCCCACCGCCCCCGTCTGGAATGACTCCTTCGGCCCCGCCGACCTGGAAAAAGTCCACGAAGAAGCCAACCGCGCCAAGTCCCCCGTCTCGCTCTACATGCACATTCCATTCTGCGAGAGCCTCTGCCTTTTCTGCGCCTGCAACGTAATCATCCAGAAAGACAAGCGCGTTTCGCCCCCCTACCTCGAAATCCTAAAACGCGAAATCACCAGCATTAGCCGCAGCGTCTCCAAAGATCGCCCTGTCGTTCAATTCCACTGGGGCGGCGGCACTCCTACCTATCTAACTCCCCCACAAATCGAAGATCTCTTCGGCTTCACCCGCGATCACTTCACCTTCGCGCCCGACGCCGAAATCGGCATCGAAGTCGACCCGCGCGTCACCAGCCGCGAACATCTCGAAACTCTACGCAAACTTGGCTTCAACCGCCTAAGCATGGGCATCCAGGATTTTCACCCGTTAGTCCAAAAAACGATCAACCGCGTCCAACCCTACGAACTCACCAGCGCTCTAATCCAATCCGCCCGCGACCTCGGCTTCGACAGCGTCAACGTCGACCTCATCTACGGCCTCCCTTACCAGACCGCCGAGACCTTCGCCCACACCGTCGACCAAATCCTCGACCTCACCCCCGACCGCGTCGCTCTCTTCAGCTACGCCCATGTCCCCTGGCTCAAGAAACAGCAAAACTCCTTCGAGGGCCATCTCCCCGAAGGCATGGAAAAATTCGAAATCTTCCGCACCGGCCTCCTCAAATTCCTAGAAGCCGGCTACCTCTACATCGGCATGGACCACTTCGCCAAACCCGGCGACGAACTCGCCGTCTCCCAACAAAACCGCACGCTCCACCGCAATTTCCAGGGCTACACCACCAAAGCCGGCGCCGACCTCTACGGCATGGGCATCACCGCCATCAGCAGCATCCAAAATGCCTACGCCCAAAATCAACGCGACATCCCGAGCTGGGAGAAAGCCGTCAATGAACGCGGCATCGCCACCATGCGCGGCTACCACCTCTCCAATGACGACCGCCTCCGCCGCACGGTCATCAGCCGCCTCCTCTGCCACACCATCGTCTTCAAGGATGAAATCGCAAAAGAATTCGCAATCGACTTCGACAGCTACTTCGCCGATGAACTCACTCGTCTAGAACCCTTCCGCGAAGACGGCCTAGTCCTTCTCGATCCCAACGAAATCCGCACCACCCAACTAGGCCGCATCTTCATTCGCAACCTAGCCATGGTCTTCGACCCCTACCTCGAAAAACAGCACCTCAACGCTAGGCCCCTCTTCTCCAAAACCCTCTAACCCCAGCCAGGCCCTCCCCACCGTCATTTCGAGCGCAGCGAGAAATCTCTCTTGCCTTTTCTTTCTGCATCCTCGCGCCTAGCGCCGCATCCTCTTTTCGCCCCACCCACCCCACCGTCATTTCGAACGGAGCAGGCCGACGCCCTTTCTTTCACGTTTGCTCCTGCAAACGTGTCGGCCTGCGCAGAGAGAAATCTCTCTTCGTCTTCTCTAGAAATCGGGGATAGATGGAACGTTTCCGACGGTTGGCGCTTACAAATGCACCGTAATCCCCCGTCCCAAAACAAAAATGAAAGCCAGCGACAAAACTGCAGCCACAACGATCCACGCATAGTTTCTGCCAATGCCCTCCGATCCTCGCTCCGGAACGGTTCCTCTCGGAATGTAGTACATCAACCACAGCAGCCCCGAATGCGCGCCCGCCGCTGCCGGTAGTGCGGATTGCCACATCAGCTGAATTCCAATCGGATTCAAGAGTCCAGCCACACTCAAAAGCACCACCGCCGAAAAGTAAGGAATCCACGTGAGTTTCCGCAGCCGCTGTAGATCGTTCCTCGCAACTCCCACGTACCGAACCAACCCTGTGCCCACCACCAATACGGCGCCGAAGTACGAAGCTATCCCGACGACCACGAGCAGCGACCGCCACAACCAGTGCGCGGGCAAGCCATCTATGACGGCCGCCCAATCGCCGAAATTCGTGACGCCAGAAAAGAAAAAATACCCGGTGCCAGCAAAAAGATTGTACGCAAGACTTATGAGCAGAAAAAAACGCAATCGAACCGATCCGCGCGTCACTCCACGCAGCACAATCCAAAAAACCCACCCTGCCGCCAGGTTCGCCAGCGTTCCCCCCGCAGCAACCAGTCGCGAATCAAACTCGCTCGACCACGCCACAGTCGACAAAACACCCGATTTCGCCCCAGTAAGCAAAGCCACCGCAGCATGCCCCAACCCTTCGTGCAGCACATCGCCAAGGATCTCCGCCACAAGGCTGATGGCGACAACGGTCAGCACGTCGTCGCCCGCCCGCGCCGCTACGGGGCTAGTCTTCGCTGCCATGTTTCCTTCCGTTGCCACCCACGCAGCCTTCTTGCCCACGATTATATCTGTTGAGGTTCGGGGAAAAGTCTAACAGGCAAATGGCGCCACAATTCTCATCATTGAAAACCACGAACCTTGCAGGTCACATATACGATTACGCCGTTTACCAGGATCCGATAGCGCTACCTCCAAGAACTGGGTTTCGTAGCGGTACTCTGCAACTTTCGCGAGAAACCGCCTCGCCGTGTTTTCCCCTTGTCAAACTAGGAGAGCACCGAGTACACTCCTAGTCTAACTAGGGGGCCACTACACAGTGACCAAAACCGCGGAGCTACTCCCAGGCACACTCGATATGCTGATTCTCAAAGCGGTGTCCTTGAAGCCGCTGCATGGATACGGTGTGTTGGTGCGCATCCGGCAGATCTCTGGGGATGCGCTCGAGATTCCACAGGGATCCTTATATCCGGCGCTCTACCGATTGGAGCATCACGATCTCATCGCCGCCGCATGGGGTCAGAGCGAGAACAACCGCAGGGCGAAGTATTACACCTTAACAGCCGCAGGGCGCCGCCGTCTGCGTGATGAAACGGCGGGCTGGAACCGGCTAGCGACTGCGATTGCCGCGGCCTTGAATACGACGTCGGAGGAGGTGTGACATGTTCAAGCGCCTGCGTTCTTTGTTTCGTGTGCTCACTCGGCGGCGTGAGTTTGAAGACGGTATGACCGAGGAACTGCGCTTTCACGTCGAGCAATACACCGATGAACTCGTGCGCACTGGCATGTCTCCGGGAAAAGCGGCCCGTCTAGCGCAGCAAGAGCTCGGCAGCCTTACCAATGTCAAAGGGGATTGCCGCGAAGCATTTGGCGTTCACCTGTTCGATGAGTTCCGAAGGGAGCTGAGTTACGCCGCCCGATTATTGCGAAAGACGCCAGGATTCACAGCTACCGCTCTTCTGACCCTCGCCATTTGTCTCGGCGCCAATCTTACAATTTTTGCCGTGATCGACTCGGTGCTGCTTCGTCCCCTCCCATTTCCCGAGCCCGGCCGGCTCATGACGATATTCAACACGTATCCGAAAGCAGGTGTCGACCGCGACGGCTCGTCGCTGACCAACTACTACGAACGCCGCGGTCATATTTCCGCTTTCGCCTCGCTCGCGATCTATGGCTATAGCACGGAGATTATCGGTGACCCTGGCTCAACGGCACGCGAGCAGACCATGCGAGTATCTCCGGATTTTTTCTCTACGCTTGGGCTCGGCCCCGCGATCGGACGCACTTTCACAGACGAGGAAACCACTTCTGAAACCGATCACGTTGCCATTCTTTCCGACACATTTTGGGGGCAACGATACAACGCCGACCCCAACGTGCTCGGAAAGCAGATTCGTGTAAACAGCGTTCCCAGAACCGTGATTGGTGTCTTGCCTCCCACTTTCCGCTTTCTCTCTGCCGATACCCGTTTGTTCCTTCCCCTTGCATCGCGCCCCGAGGATCGCTTGCCTTCGCGGCGGCACTCTGGGGGAAACGTCATTCAAATGATCGCCCGCCTCAAACCGGACGCCACTCTCGCCCAAGCCCAGTCGCAAATCGACGCGCAGAACGCCACGTTGGAATTGGACGACCCCCAAGCCAAAATGATCGCTGATGCGGGCTTCCGTTCCCTGGTCGTGCCATTGCATGCCGACCACGTCGCCGCCATCCGTCCAACCCTACTATTGTTGCAAGCCGGCGCGATGGCCCTTCTCTTAATTGGCGCAGTCAACCTTGTGAACCTGCTTCTCGTCCGTGCCAGCAGTCGAGTTAAAGAGTTAGCCGTTCGCCAGGCGCTTGGCGCAAGTCGGGGATACCTCGTCAGCGAAGTGATCGTCGAGACCACGTTGCTCACGATTGTCGGAGGATTACTCGGACTCGCCGTCGCTGCCGGCGGAATCCATCTTCTGCGCGTGTTAGGTGCTGATCGCCTGCCCTTGGGAGGTCGCATCGCCTTTGACGCGCGATTGGCAATGGTCGGCCTGGTCGCAGCCATCATCATGGGCATCGTGTTCGCGGTGCCCATCGCCTGGTTCAATCTTCGACGCCATCTCGGTAATACCCTCCAATCAGAGAGCCGCGGTGGAACGAGCGGCCGCACCGCTCAAAGGATGCGCCATGGCTTCATCGTCTCTCAAATTGCCTTGGCGTTCATCCTGTTGGCGGGAGCCGGTTTGCTCGGGCTCAGTCTTCAGCGTGCCATGGCCGTTTCTCCGGGCTTCCAGTCCGACCACGTCCTCACCGGGCAAATCCTGCTTCCCTGGGCAACCTACCCCGACGCAGCCCGGCTGACATTTGTTGAAAGCCTGATGGACAACCTCAGCCACATGCCAGGAGTGTTGTCCGCAGGCGTGGTCAACAACGTACCCTTCAGCGGCCACAACGGCAAAAGCGCCGCTACCGTTATGGGGCACGTTCGCCGTCCGGGCGAATCCGCCCGAGGGCATTATTCTTACGGAGTCGCGGGCGACTACTTTCGCGCTATGGGCTTCTCACTGCTTGCCGGACGTTTCCTCACCGCCGACGATTCGCGTCGCTCCGAGCGAGTCTGCGTTGTGGATGAAGACTTCGCTCGATACTACTGGCCGAACGCCAGCGCCATTGGCCAGCGCCTGTGGGACGGCTCCGAAGCGGCGAAGGATGCCGAAGCATTCACCGTCGTCGGCGTTGTTGGCGGGGCCAAACAAGCGGGGCTCACCGAAGACGAAGCCCAGGGCGCGATTTATTATCCTTATGCCTTCCGTATTGATGACAGCTTCTTCGTCGCCGTTCGCACGAGCCTTCCTCCGGAATCGCTCGGGCTGGCGCTCCAAAAGGAAGTTCGGCAAATCGACCCAGACATCCCGGTCAATGACCTTCGGTCGATGGAAACTCGCATTACCGACAGCCTTGCCGCGCGTCGTTCCCCTGCGCTTCTAGCTGGTCTCTTTTCTGGCATAGCTCTGCTGCTCACCGCCATCGGCACTTACGGTGTGTTGAGCTACGCCGTAGCACAGCGTCGTCGCGAAATCGGTCTGCGCATGGCGCTGGGGGCGCAACCGCGACAGATCCGCATCCAATTTCTTTCTCTCTCGCTACGCCTGCTCGCCAGCGGAACGATACTAGGCGTCATCGGAGCCTGGCTCACAGGCCAGGCCATGCAGGCGGTGCTTTTCCACGTACAGCCCCTCAATCTGGCCATCCTGGCAGGTGCTGCGTGCCTCATAGGGCTGGTCTCTCTAGCCGCGTGTCTGCTGCCATCTCAACGAGCCGCTCGCATATCCCCAATGGAAGCCCTCACCGAGCAGTAGAGAGTCCACTCAACTTGTCCTGTACGAACGAAGGCTGCGGGCAGCGTAGAACGGCGATGGCGAGTTCAGTAGAACTGGTCTCTATGTTGAAGGCCTGAAGGTCTTAGGGGCGTGAGTCTTGACTTCACTTCCTTCGAATCCGGAGGGCTCCAGCGGTCTCAACAGACACATTTTTCGCGCACCAAATTCTCGCGCATCCGGCAGTCCTCTTATCGACTTGCGCCTCATGCGCATCTGATTCGAATTATTACTACATAAGAAATAACTTGACAAGTGATCATAACTTGCGGTAAGGTGCGCCGTGAGCATCGCCTTCCAGCCCCGCCCTACACCGTGTCATCCTGAGCGTAGCAAACGATCCCGGCTCGTTCTTTGCTTAACGCGAACCCTTCCGATAGCGCAATCGTATGCCGCCACCTTTCCTTCTCGTTCGCACGTGTCGGTCGCCAACTGCCCATCCCATCCCGTCTTTCTCGGTGAACTCTGTGAACGCCACCCTGCCCCGGTCCCGCCGGAGCGCTAAGACCTACTCGATGCTCCAGTCCCGCCAATCCACCCGTCCACACCGTCCAGTCCACGCCCCAATCCCATTTAGAATCAACGCCGATCCACCTCCCGCAACCGTTGCATTTAAAGAACTTACGCCAAGCCTAAACCCTTTAGATGCAAAGTTTACAAAAAACCGGGGGAGGGTGGCACAGACTTTAGCCTGTGCAAACTTCCACCTCACCCCAGCTGCTAACGCGGAGCACACCGCACCTACAGCGCCGCCATCGACTCAAAATGATAGGATGGGTTCCGGCTGCCGATTATAGAGGCGCAGCATGCTGCGCCCCATCTCGGCAACCAAGCGAGCTAATGACCACCCAAGTTCCAGTCCTCGTCGTCGGCGGCGGAATCTCCGGCCTCGCCTGCGCCCACTACCTTCGCAAGTCCGGCATCGACGCTCACGTAGTCGAGGCCTCCGCGCGCCCCGGTGGCGTAATCCGCTCCGAGCGCCGCGACGGTTTCCTCCTCGAACTAGGCCCGCAGAGTTTCAGCGGCACTACCCAACTCCTCGAACTCTGCCGCGAACTAGGCATCCAAAACGAATTGCTAGAAGCCCCGCCCCGCGCTCCCAGATTCCTCCTCCTCAATGGCCAACTCAAACAAGCGCCTCTAAGCCCGCCCGCTTTCTTCGCCTCTTCCCTCTTCAGTGCCAAAGCAAAATGGAGCGTCCTCCGCGACGCAACCGGCCGCAGCGCTCCACCCTACATAGACGAATCTGTCGCCACCTTCACGCGTCGCAAATTTTCCGCCGAACTCCTCGACAAACTTGTTGGCCCCTTCGTTTCCGGCATCTACGCCGGCGACCCGGAAAAACTAAGTCTCCGCGCGGCCTTCCCCCAACTTTTCGAGGCCGAACGATCCGCAGGCAGCATCATCCGCGGCATGCTACGTGTCGGCAAATCAAAACCCGGCCCAAAACAACGGCCAACTCTTCAAAGCTTTCGCGATGGAAATGAAAGGCTCGTCAAAGCGCTTGCCGCAAATCTCGGACCGGCCCTGCGCTGTGGAGTAGAAGTAACCACGATTCAGAACAGCGGCGCGGAAAGCCCCCAATCAGGCAAACCATTTGTGGTGGAAGCCAGAACGGGTGCAGGCACCGAGAACATACTCGCCGGCCGTCTCGTTCTCGCCGCACCAACCTATGTTGCTGCAAATCTTCTCCCGCCAGCAGTTGCAGCCTCGTTTGGAAAAATTGAATACGCTCCCATTGCAGTGGTCTCGCTTGGATACCAAAAGCAGGATGTAGGACATTCACTGGATGGATTTGGATTTCTCATCCCCCGCTCCGAAGGCCTGCGCACGCTTGGAACCGTCTGGAATTCGTCGCTCTTTCCCAATCGCGCCCCTCAAGGCTCCGTTTCGCTCACAGGCTTTATTGGCGGCGCGACAGATCCCCAAGCTATATCGCTCTCCGCCGAAGAGATAAGCGCCATCGTTCATCGAGAAATTGCGCCAATCCTCTCTATCCGCAACCACCCAACATTCTCAAACGTCGAGATCTACCAGCGCGCTCTGCCCCAATACAACATCGGCCACACCGCGCGGATCGCCAATCTCGAACGAGAATCTTCTGCTCTTCTAAACCTCAGGCTTGTGGGAAACTATCTCCGCGGACCGGCCATCGGCGCCTGCATCGAACAAGCCCTCGCCGTGGCCGACCAAATTCGAGCTAGTGTTTCGCACGCAAGCTCTGGCTGACCACGACGGTCATCCGAACCATTGTTTCCGCCGTATAGTCTTTGAGGAGAGGAAGAAGCCGACGCTCGTGTTCCTGGCGGCTTTCACAAGCAGCGGTCCCCGCGAAGTGTCGCCTGACGCGACGCTGCTCTTGCGCCTTCTTCATAAAGACGTGAGCGCCTTTGAACAGCTCTACGATCGCCACTCGCGCCTCGTTTACGGGCTGGTTCTGCGCATTCTCCAGCAGGCCTCGACCTCCGAAGAAGTCGTCCAGGATGTCTTCCTGCAACTCTGGCGCAACGCGGATCAGTACGACGCGGCGCGCGGTCCTTTTGTTCCCTGGCTGTGTACCATGGCGCGCAACCGCGCCCTTGATCACCTTCGTCTGAAGAGCGAACGCCAGCGTCGGCGTGAAGATCAACCTGAAGAACTGCCCAGCGTCATCGTTGCTCCCGACTACGAAAAGGCCCTCGACGAAAAACGACGCGCTGAACGCGTCCGCGCCTTGATGGCTTCTCTCACGCCGCAGCAGAAAAAAGCCATCGAGCTGGCCTATTTTGAAGGCCTGAGCCATTCGGAGATTGCGGCAGCCTTGAAAGAACCGCTCGGCACAGTAAAAAGCTGGATAAGAAACGGTTTGCTTCGCCTGAAAGAAGGATTGCAGGCTACAACGTGAAGAACTGCGACCAATTCCGTGACTTGATCGAAGCGTACGCTCTCGGTGCGCTCGACCCCGAAGACCGCGCCGCGGTCGAAGCGCATCTCGCGACTGGTTGCGCTGATTGCGCCAAAGCCGTCGAAGAAGCACGCTGGCTCGTCTGCCAACTCGCCTACACAGCTCCCGAAGCTGCTCCCTCGGACATGCTCAAAGGCCGTCTGATGCAAACGGTCCGCGCCGAAGCACAATCCCAAGCAAAGCCGCACGTCATCCCCGGCAAGAGCGTCGTTCCTTTCTGGCTTTGGGCAGGCGTGGCCGCGCTCCTAGTCTTTTCAATTTACTCCGCATGGAACACGCGCCGCCTTATAGGCGAAATTCGCGAGGCCAACGAACGCGCCGCCGCGCTAAACATCGAACGCCAAAAAATCGAAGAACAACTCGCCGATGCCAAACGCCAGGCCACCATCATGATGGATCCCGCTTCCCACAAAATTGCTCTCTGGGGGGAACACGCACACCCCGAAACGCTGGAAGCCAAATGGCATTCCCAACTCGGCGTGTGCATCATGGGCGAAAAAGTTCCGATGCCCAGCGCTAATCACGTATTGCAGGTATGGTTCATTCCAAAGAAGGAAGGCGCGCCGCCCATGCCTTCAGCGATGGTGCGCCCCGATGCCAACGGAAAACTGATGCTTTACGTTTCCGCCCCGCCCGAGTCCATGGACAACACGAAAGCCATCGCCATCACCGAGGAGCCGGCCGGCGGCAGCGGTTGGCCCACGACTCCCATCCTTTGGTCCGGCAACGTCACCTGAGAGGCTCAGCGAAACGTCAGCTAACGATGTGTCTTTTTCCGAAACGCAGTGCGAGCCGCACCTTACGCCGTTTCGCTGCCTCTCGAAAGCGCTGTCTCTCTTCGGCAGTCTTCAAGATCAGTGGCGCAACAGGCTTGGGAAGTCTGGTGTGCTCATCGATGGCCACAAACGTGACATACGCCGACGTCGTGTGCTTCCGCACTTCCGTCATCGCGTTTTCCGAATAGACCTCGACGCCAACTTCCATCGATGTTCGAAACACGCGGTTTACTTGCGATTTCAAATTCACGATCTCACCCAGATTTACGGGGTTACGAAAATCGATGTAGTCCACCGATGCTGTCACTACGTAACTGTTCGAATGCCGATGCGCCGCCATCGCGGCTACCATGTCCACCAAATGCATCACCTGCCCGCCGAGGAGCTTTCCCAAAGGGTTCGTCTGCGCAGGCAGCACGATTTCCGTCATCTCCGACCTCGACGCGCTGACGAGTTTGCCCTTCAACGCCACTTCCCAGTTCATCTCACTCTTCACCAGCTGCTTGCGATTCATTTGTTCCCCGTTCCTTGGCTGCTTTGGAACGCAGTCTCTTTCCCCGTATAATACGGGAGCAAACCATGCCCGACCAAAAGAAAACCCGACGGCAGATGCTCGAAGAGTTTGTCGCTAAGAAGCCGGACGACGCCTTCTCCCGCTACGGTCTGGCGATGGAGTGCATGAACAGCGGAGACCCGAGCGCCGCCGATGGCCACTTTCGCGTCCTCGTGGAGCGTAACGCCGACTACATACCGGCCTATTTAATGTATGGACAGCTTTTGGCGCGCGAGTCGCGCAACGAAGAAGCCCGCCAAGTTCTTTCGAACGGCATCGTCGCAGCGGATAAAAAAGGCGACCAGCACGCCCGCTCCGAAATGGAAACTCTCCTCGGCGAGCTTTCCTAACGGCGCGCATCTGAAACTTCTTATTGAATGGACGATTTTCGAGGCCGCTAGGAAAACCCTACTTGAAATCCGGCGTTGCGTTATTCGTAGCGGAGCGCAACCACGGGATCGACCCGCGTCGCTCGACGCGCAGGAATGTAACTCGCCAACAGTGCCACCAAAAACAGGAATAGTGCCACTTCAACGAACGTTGCAGGGTCGGTCGGTGTCACATGAAAGAGAAAACTCTTCATCAGACGTGTCAACGCGAACGCCCCTGCAGTGCCCAGCGAGATGCCAAGCACTGCGAGTCGCATTCCACTGCTCAACACCAGCCGCAACACACTGGACCGTCCGGCTCCCAGCGCCATGCGAACGCCGATTTCGTGCGTTCGCTGCGCGACCGTATTGGACATCACTCCATAGATTCCCAGGCTGGCCAGCACGAGAGCCAGTCCTGCAAACAGACTGAGCAGCATCGTGCGAAGTTGCGGCTGCGCCACGGCTTGCGCCATCAATTGCGCTCCCGTGGAGATTTCCCCGACTGGCTGGTCTTTGTCCACAGACACGACTTGACTCCGCACCGTCGTAGCCACTTGCGAAGCATCGGAATCCGAACGCAGGAACAGATTCATGTCACCCCAGCCCATCTGCGTATAAGGTTCGTACACGGTCATCGTTGCTGGCTCGCCGAGACCGTCATCCTTCACATCGCCGACGACGCCCACAATTTCGCGCCATATCGATGCTCCGACGGGCGCGCCGATCCCGATGTTAATCGTCTGCCCGATGGGATTCTTATCGTGAAAAAATTGGTATGCGACCGCCTGGCTGATGATGGCCACGCGGGGAGTGCCAAGCGAATCCTCCTTGGTGAAATACCTTCCAACCAAAAGTGGGATTCCCAACGTATGAAAGTAATTCGGACTGATCACATAGTAGCCTGCGGAAGGCTGGTCAGCCGGCGAAAGAGCTTGCAGATCCTTCGTCATAAACGCAAAGGAGAGGTTCGATCCCTCCATCGGATTGCCGCTCGCAGCAGCCACTTCTCTGACTCCTTGCATAGATTCAATCCGTTCGAGCAACTGATCAAAGAACTGAATCTTTTGCGCATCCGTCGAGTACTTCGAGCGCGGCAGCGAAATATCCGCGGTCACGACGTTTTTATACTGAAAGCCGGGATCAACCGTTTGCAGCCGCAGAAAACTCTTTAACAGCAGGCCCGAACCAACCAGAAGCACAAGCGCCAGTGTTGTCTCCAAAACCACGAGCGCGCTGCGCACCCCTTGGCGGCCCGTGCTGGAGGTCCTTCCACCTTCCTTGAGCGTCTCGGCGGGAGCGCCCCGCGTGATCTGTAGCGCCGGTGCAAAACCGAATAGCAGCCCGGTCAAACCCGCCACTCCAGCGGCAAAAGCAAGCACCGGCAAATTCAAACCAATACTCGCCGCACGGGGGAGATTGGACGGAGGCAAAGTTCGTAGCGCACGAATCGCCCACTCGGCCAACAGCAGACCGATACCTGTGGCAATCCCGCTCAGCAGAATGCTCTCTGTCAGCAACTGTCGAGCAATACGCAGCCTGCTTGCACCAAGCGAAAAACGAATCGCAATTTCCCGTTGCCGCGCCGTCGCTCGCGCAAGAAGAAGATTCGCAACGTTGGCGCACGCAATCAACAACAGAAATCCAACTGCCCCAAACAAAACCAGCAGCGTCGGCCGAACGTTTCCGACAGTCGCCTCATTCAACGACAGCAGTTTGGAACTCCACCCGGTGTTCGTCCGCGGATATTGCTGCTCGAGCCGCTTCGAAATCCCAACCATCTCCGCCTGCGCCTTATCGATGCTTACATTCGGCTTGAGCCGCGCCATCACCCGCAAATAGTGAGCACCCCTGGCCCCTGGGCTCAGGGCGTCTGCGTCAAACTCCGAAGGGAGCCACAAATCCACGCCGCGCGGAAACTGGAAGCCGTTTTGCATTACACCCACGACGCGATACGGTTGGCCATCGAGCGTCAAAGATTTTCCGACAACCTGCGGATCACTTCCAAAGTGCCGCATCCACAAGCCATAGCTCAATACGACGACGCTCGCTTTGCCCAGGACATCGTCTTCCGGCAAAAGCGTTCGTCCTATGGCCGGCGTAGCCCCCATCACCGCAAAAAACGACGACGCCACGCGTGCGCCGCTCAATCGTTCGGGTTCCGCGCCTCCGGTGTAGTCGAAATCTCCTCGGGCGATCGATGCCATGTTCTCGAAGGCCGTTGATTCCTTTTTCCAGTCCACGTAATTCGGCGGCGAAACAGAGAATTGCGGAAATCCTCTGCTGGGATTGCTCTCAACAACTAGGACGATCCGGTCAGGATCGTTATAAGGAAGCGGATTTAGAAGCACCGCGTGAATCACGGAGAAAATCGCGGTGTTAGCTCCAATGCCAAGGGCAAGCGTCAAGATGGCGACCACTGCAAAACCCGCGTTCTTTCGCAGCATCCGCAAGCCGCAGCGCACGTCCTGCCAAAGCGACTCGATAAATGTGAGGCTGTTCATGCGGTAAATCTCCTCTCGGATTTGCGTAGGATTGCCCAGCTTTCGCCTCGCGGCGTATCGCGCCTCTTCCGGCGTCATGCCTCTGGCGACGTTCTCGTCGGTCTCAATCTCGAGGTACGTGTGCAGCTCGCGCTCTCGTTCTTCATCCCATTGCGCACGGCGAAAGAAACGGGTCCATCCCATGGCACTACTCCTTGGCGGGGCGCAGCACCCGGTTGATCGCGCCCACTAATTGGTCCCAGCGGCTGGTTTGCTGAGCCAACTGCCGCCGACCCGCCGCGGTCAAGCGGTAGTAGCGGGCTTTGCGGTTGTTTTCTGAGGTGCCCCAGAACGAAGCGATCCAGCGACGGTCCTCCAAGCGATGCAGCGCCGGGTAGAGCGAGCCATGTTCGACTTGCAAGA
>Ga0209448_10000120_pt1 | contig 28672 bp, 26 predicted proteins | sample BogFormECP14_OM2_FD_188245 | JGI IMG/M metagenome (GOLD analysis project Ga0209448, IMG submission 188245) | Bog forest soil microbial communities from Calvert Island, British Columbia, Canada - ECP14_OM2 (SPAdes) (version 2) | ecosystem: Environmental > Aquatic > Freshwater > Wetlands > Bog ... | reverse complement strand
GCTTCGCGCGCATTGATGGCCACGACGAGCGGTTGCAATTTTTTGATATCGCGCTCGTGCTTGGTGCCGATAAATCGAGCGACAACTGTGTCAACTGCCTTGGCAACATCCATGAAGGGTTTCGCCGTCTCCTGGCGGTGTTCCGCGAGAGTAATCGCACTGGCCAGTCTGCCGCGGCCAATGCAAACATTCTATTCTAACTGTTTGGATGCACCAGAGCCAAGAACTGCGACACGCCCCGCAGGGGGTCAGTCTGGGTCTTTCTTCCGCGCGTCGCGGTAGAAAACGAGATACAGGAAAGCTGACCAAACAATCATGCCAACCACAGTGACTACGCCCCTCTGCGCGGCGCTGATCAGGAGCCAGAAGCCCGCTATGACAAAGGCCCCAAATAAACCGTGCTTCAACAGCCTCTTTTCGTCCAACGTCACGCCATGTCCTCCGTCGCATTGTGGCCCAGGAAGCTCTTACTGCTCCGTCGCCACTCAACCTGATCGGCGAATCTTAAGGGCGGCTCTTTAGGGATTTACAGAGGGTTCGACGGCAACGCTGCTGGTTTTGGTCTCTGCCGTGGCAGACGGCTGCGAATGGCTATCAACAAGCAAGCGGCGGTATTTGCTGCGTTCATCGAGGGTCATATCGACAATTTCAAAAGCCATGTCCTGCGCCCGGTAGTCCCGCATCAAGGCCGTGGCAAGGACATTGCGAAGTCCAAGCTGCAGCTTGAGTTGCACATGCGTCCCAGGCGCAAGATGGCGGCTGATGCTGGCAAAACCGCCCGAGAGGCTCGCCGTCTTTATCTCGAGGCGGCAATTTTCCTTGAGATTTGTGCTCACAGCGGTCACCGGTTTGTGCAACCGGACGCGCGTATGGCGCCGTTGACGGACAAATTTTGAATTTTGAATGACGTCGAGCGGCGCAAGGGCCAGGTCTTCGCGGTCGATTCCACTCTTCGCCACAAAATCGCGCGCCCAGTCCGGCTCCAGCTGCGTCAGGGCTTGAAGTGCCGCAATGCGTAGTTCCTGGGCGTGGGCCCAGCCAAACATCTTCTTTGCCTCAACGATGCGCTTGAGCGTCGTGGCCGACTCAGGCGCATGAATGCGGCCCAGCGCCTCGATCGCTTTCACTTGCAAATAGGGCCCGCCGCCCACCGGCAAATCGCCGTCCACGATTGTGAGTAAACGGCCCAGCGCTTCGCGGTCGGAGGTCACGCCAATCTCATCGATTACCAGAGGCATAATCAGGGGATCGACATGATCAAGCATTTCGAGAAGAATTCGGCAGCGGCCCGGTGCACCGCTCGCGGATATCTGCCGCACGATGCGGTCCTGCGAGGTCCTGGGAAAATCTTTCATGCGCGACGGCAAAAATACTTCTACTGCCTCGGGATCCAGCTTGCTCAAAAGCCCAGCCATCTCGACAGCTTCGGTGATGGGTCCACCTCTCACTGTGCTGCGCAGATATTGCAAACCCTCTTCGCCGAGATCGGCAGCCAGGTTGGATATGTGCTCGGCATCTTCCCGCAGACTGCAGCGATTAAACCGCATGGAAAGCTGTTCCATCGCCGTTTGCGGGAGCATTTTCAAAACATTGGTCATGCCGGCAGCGGCTTGCCGGGCGCGCAGAGCCTCATCGACAAATTCCGGAACGCGCTCTTCGATGCCCATCTTCGGGCGCAAGTTGCGGCCAATGCCGGGCCGCTGCGCTTCGACGCCGGATATTAAGTCGAGAGCCTGCTCCATCACCAGAAAGCACCGGCTGGTGGCGGCTTCCTGGCTGAGCCTCACGAACGCGGCGCTCACCAGCGTCTGCAGATCGGTGTCTTGCTCGACGCTCAGCCGCACGCCAAGATGGCGTAGCGCTTCGCCGAGGAGCTTCGGATCGGCCTTCGCGTAAAGCTCGGCCATTTCGGACAAGCCCATCGCGGTTTTCTTGCGCGCGTCAAGCTCTTCGCTGTCAGCGCACGATGCATAGTTTTGCAGGATGCTGATGGCTTGCGCGACATCTCCGGTCTCGATCAAATGGGCCACGTAGGACTGCACGTTTTTCGGCGGGATGCACCAAGCATCTCCAGAAAGAAGAACGGCTTGCTTGCCACTCTCCGGAACGGCCGCCCAAAACTGGCGGTCGAGAATCTCACGATGGGACTCGACCATGATCCCCGCATCGGTCATCTTATCTTCGTGCGCGCCGAGAATTTTGCGGAGATTCTCGATCTCCGCATTCATGCGGTCCAGCATTTGCCGCACGGCGTTGACTTTGACCTCGCCGCTTTCGAAGCGCTCCAGCGCAAAGCGAATCGCCAGATGTTCGGCCAGTTTCACGAGGACCGACTCATCCGGCTGGCCCTCGGGCGCTTGCGCCGCAAGCCCAGCAATCGCGCGCTTCAGAGTGTCTTGCGCGGTGCCCGGCAACTGATTCATTTGCTGCTGGAACTCTCCGGCCGCAGCGACGCCACCCTGGCCTGCCCCGACGTTGCCGAAACTGGTCAGCGCGCCCAAAATTCCATAGATTTCATCTTCGCTCGGCCCGGCGCTCTTTCCGGTTCCGTGCCACGGTCCGCTACCAGCGCCTCCGCCCGCGCCTCCCACTCCCGGCCCTGCGCCAAGGATGGCTCCCGGGACACCCGAAACCAAGCCAGCGACACTAGTGCCTCCCGCTCCGGTCGCGTATGCTCCACCCGGTAGACCGCCTCCGATACCTGACCCTCCGACACCGGAGCCTCCAACTCCTGTTCCTCCGGCACTTGACCCGCCCACGCCATCCGAGTTTCCGCCAAATCCTCCGCCGCCGGTGCCGGCACCAGCTTCGCCACCGCCGGAGCCAGAACCACCAGGTCCTGCACCCGTCCCAACCGCCCCACCGGCCCTTGAGCCTTGCGCCGCGGCAATCAACTCGAGCAATTTCTGCGGATCATTGAGCCATTTCTTAAACTCATTCTGGTCTTCGCCGAGCGACGCGGCCGCGAGTTGCGCGGCAACGCTGGCATCTTTCAAACGCGAATCCGTCGCGACAAAGCAGATCTCATTCAAGCGTATGCCTTGGGCGCCGGTGAGTGCGGCTTTTAGCTGTATGGCGAGTTCGGTGGGCTTTGCTTTGCCCGTCGGAAACGCACGGGCAAACCTGCCAATCTCTTCTTGTGTGACGGAAGGGAAAAACTGAATGCTGGCGAGTCCGGCAGCAGAAAGCAACTGAGCGAACTGTTTTTCGGCGGGAGCTCCTTCTAGGGGAACGCCGTCCAGCAGCAGTTGAGAACCAGTCGCACCCAGCATCAAGCCGGCGTCCGTGCCGGTTGGAATCGCGGATCGCAGCTCGCGCCAGGCGATGTCCAGCTGTTCGATAGTACGGCTGTGCTCGAAGCCGTACAAACGGGCAAACTTCAGGAGAATGTTCAAACTTCTTACGAAGGCCCGTCCTGAAGTCGACTTGGTATCAGCTATCATTCGCCGCCGCGTCCGTCCCTTGATAGGACTTCCTGTCTAGTACCTTAGGGTTATGACTCGTCAGCGGCAATGGTACAGAGGTCCTATGTGTCGCCGATGTCAAGCCGCCACGAGGACGGGTGCGTGACCTGCTCAGACGGACGGGTTTAGCCCGAGCGAGTACAGGTAGGAAGGGGGGAGTTGCGCGCTATCCCACGCCGTCAAACTCTTTTACAAACTACTTATTGATTGCTACGCGGCCGCGCCGCTTGCTGCGATTGGTTACTGCAGCCACTTGCGGAAGCCCGCCAAGTTCCATCAATACCTTTCGCAGCCTCGAGCGGTCTTCCAAATCCATGTCCACAAATTCGAACGCCATCGCCTGTGGACGCGCGCCCCGGACGATAGCCTGAGCTTTGATGTTTCGCACGCCGTGCGAGAGCTTGAGCGACAGAAGAGAACCGGGCGCCAGGTGTCGTTGGCCCGCGCCAATTCCGCCTCCCAGGTTGAGTTCCGGGATCGACAGACGGAAATTTTCGCGCAGGTTGGTGGACATGGCGATCAGATTTCTCGATAGTTTCAGCCGAGCGTAGCGGCGTTGACGCATCGCGGTAGAGTTGGGCTCGGGATCCGTGGGCTCCAGCGTCAAATCCTTGCGCTCAAGTCCGCTGGAGTTGAGTTTTTCCAGCGCCATGGTGGGATCGATGCGCATCAACGCCTGGACGGCCGCGATTCGCAATTCGGTAGGGTAGACCCAACGCCACACCTGCCGCGCTTCGAGAATATGCTGCAGTGTGGGGCTGGCAGCCGAAGCTCGCAGCCGGCCCAGCGCTTCAAGAGCTTTTAGCCGATGAAAGGGGGGAGTGTGATCGTTCTGCGCTAATTCCACCAGCTTCGGAATGCATTCGTGCTGGCCGCTCATGCCCATTTCGTCGATGGCCAGCGGGCGGATCAGAGCGTCGAGCGAATCGTACAGCGAGACCAGCAGTCTGGCGCGCTGTTCGGGCGGAGCAGAGGAAAGTTGGCGCACGGCGCGGTCATGTGAGGAGCGCGGCCACTGGCTCAGCCGCACCGGAAGAATCTTATCGACGACGTCGGGAGCGAAATGACTCAGCAAGCCGATTGTCTCGGCGGCCTCGTTCGCGGGCGCCGTTTGCAAAATTTCCAGCAGGCGCTGCGTGGAATCTTCGCCAAGCCCTCGTACGATCTGGCTCAGCACTTCGCAATCTTCGCGGAAGCCGCAGTGGCCGAAGCGGTTCGTCACGTAATGCAGCGTTGCCTTGGGCATCAGCCCCAGAATTTCCGTCATACCGTCGGCGATGTGACCGCCGCGCAGCGCCTCTTCGATGAATTCCGGCAAGCGTTCTTCGGCGCCGATGCGAGGACGAAGGCTCTGTGTCGATCCTGGCCGCTGCTGTTCGATGTTATCGAGGGATGAAAGCGCCTGCTGCATTGCCGGATAGCAACGCTTCGACGCCGCTTCCTGGCTCATGCGCACGAACGCCGCGCTGATTAAGGTTTGAAGCTCCGGCTCCCGCTCGATGGCCAGCTGATTTCCCAGGCGCCGGATCGACTCCATCAGCGCGCTGCCGTCGCCGCTGCCATACAACTCTGCCAGATCGGAAAGCCCAATCGCCGTAGTGCGCCGCGCTTCCGGCGCTTCCAGCGCGATGCACGCCGCGTACTTCATCAAAATTTCATTCACCGTTTTCAATTCGCCGCGCCGCAACATATCTTCCAGGAAAGCTCTTACGTTTCGCGGCGGAACACACCAAGCCTCGTCCGACGTCAGCACTTCTTTCTTGTTTTCTTCAGGAACCTGTTCCCAAAACTCTTGATCGAGAAGCTCCGTATACGTCTGTACCGACAGCCCCGCTTGGGCCATCATTTCTTCTTGCGAACCGAGAATTTTGCGCAGCGCTTCAATTTCGGAATTCATGCGATCCAGGAGTTGCTTGACGGCGTTCACGCGCAGCTCGCCGCGCTCGTAACTGTCCAGCGCAAAACGAATCGCTACGTGTTCCGCCAATTTCAGCAGCATCGGCTTGTCCGCTTTTTCGGAGGGAGCCTGCGCCGCCAAGCCTGCAAGGGCCTGCTGCAAGGTGAATTGCGCGCGCACCGGCATCGCGCTCAAGCGCGACTGAAACGTCGGAACGTCCATTTTCGCTTCAGGATCTTTGCGGGATTTTCCGAGCTGAGCGAAAAGCCCCAGCATCGCGCGGACATCTTCTTCCGCCACGCTAAACCCAGGGCCGCCGCTACCTGGCCCGCCGCCCGGTCCACCAGCCACAGGACCGCCACCAACCATTGTGCTGCCGCGCAGCAGTGCCGATGCAGTCAGCCACTTTCCGGGTACATCCCCGCCACCACCACCCGCTCCGCCACCTACCCCTGCCCCTCCACCCGCGCCTCCAGAGCCGCCGCCAGACCCAGGCCCGCCACTGCCTCCTCCGCCGATTCCCGTCCCTCCGCCGCCAATCCCAACTCCGCCGCTTCCGCCAGAACCGCCACTGCCGCCAGTTCCGCCACCAACTCCAGAGCCTCCGCCCGGACCACTGCCTGGCCCGCCCGTGGCGTTACCTGTGCCTAAACCGCCTCCAGAGCTTCCTGAACCACCGCCTCCGCTTTCCCAAAGGCTTCCAGCCTGACTGGCAGTTCCCGTGCCTCCCCCTCCCCCGCCGCCGGAGCCAAAGCCGCCTGCGCCTGTGCCGCCGCCTCCGGGCACTCCGCCTGTGCCGCCACCTCCGGGACCGAAGCCTGGACCCGTTCCTCCGCCGCCGCCACCACCGCCGCCGCTACGCGAACTTTCCGCGGCAAGAATCATCTGGAGAAGTTTATTGGGATCTTCAAAGAAATCTTTGAACTTGTCGCCTTGAGCGCCGAGAGCTTTCGCGGTAAGTTGCGCGGCCATCTTGATTCCCGCCACGGAAGAATCTTCCGCGACATAACGAATTTCGTTGACCTTGATGCTCGTTTCGCCGGCGAGGGCGGATTTCAATTGTTCTGCGAGAGAGGAAGGTTTGGCGTTGCCGCTTGGAAATCCTCGTACGAAGCGGGCAAATTGTGGTTGCGTCAAATTCGGAGAGAAGTGAATGCTGGCAATACCGGAGCCCGTCAGCAGCTGCGCGAAACTTTTTTCACCGGCGGACGCACCGAGTGGCACGCCGTCCAACAGAATCTGATTCCCCGAAGCTCCAAGCAAGAGCCCGCTGCCGCTGCTCTCATCGAGCGCACCTCGGAGCTCTTTCCACGCAGTTTCGAACTGCGCCGCCGTTCGCACATGGCCAAATTCATAGAGCCGTGCAAACTTAAGTAAGATATTCAGGCTGCGGACGAAAGCCCGCGCGCCCCCGCGTGATTCGGGACTCATGCTATTCGGCGAGGAAGCCGGTCCTCCCCATGCTTCCTACTACACTAGTGGCCTCGCGCGCTACAGACAAGCCTCACGGTACTTATTGTAACCTTCTCAATAACACAGTGTTGGCGAGAAGGACACGAACTTGGTCGCTTCGCACAGGTGATACGGTTGCGTCCCACACCATTTCCGGACTACCCTGTGTTGCCTGGTATTGTGCATGGCTCTACAATAACCGGGCAGTGCATCTTTAGCCCTACGACCGCTGCAGGCACACTCACGCTGAGTGCACCTTCGGCAAGAATTAAGAGCAAGACAAATCCCTATGTCGGACCAGTCCCCACCTGACCGCTACAAGGCAGAAATGCCACAGATACCGGGTGTTGCCGGGCCGCGCTCGAACCGCAGCCCCTTGAACAATCCTACGGTCAGGATGGTCGGTGTACTTCTCGCGGTATTGCTGGTGGTTTTTTTCGGCGGGCGATGGATTCTCCGCCCCAGACATGCGGAAGCCCCCCCGGCTGAACCGCCTCCTCAAATTGAGGTACCGGCTCCCGCTCCTGATCCGAATGCAGCACTCCCGCACGCAACGCAGCAGGACCCCGGCATCGCTACCGTCGCGGAGCTGGCCCAGCCCTGGTCCTCCAAACAGTTTTTCATCCGCAATGGATTAACGGGCGAAAACGTTCCTGGTCTTCTCATTCGTTTGCCTGCGAGTTCTGGTTCTCAAGCAAACGGTTACTGGGCGTTCTCGTTGAATGCTCCTTTCGGGAATTGCCAGCTCGAGTACATCACCGACCTCGCCAAACTGAAGAGCGACTATGACTTCAATGCTGCGAAGCATCCCATGGTTGGCAACCCTTGTAACCGCACGCTTTACGATCCGACGAAAATGACGAATCTGCCCGGCAACGTCTGGGTACGTGGCGCTATCGCGCAAGGCTCGGACCTGCGGCCCCCACTCGGCATTGAACTAAAAGTTCAGGGAAAAACGATTCAGGCCGTTCGCATGGAGTAGTGCCCTCCGAACTTCTCCACTGCTGCTTTCCTTCACTGGCTTTTTCTTCATCCCGCTTGACAAGCGATGCCTCCGCCAGTTAAACGTCTTCACCACCATGGAGAAAACATCGATGCCCACTGATTTCGGTACTTCGCGCCGGCGCTTCCTGCAAAGCGCAGCTGCGGCTTCTTCCCTCGCGCTTTTGCCGGCTGCGAAGGCGTCCGCTGAGATTTCGCAAGATGCTCCTAAGGCGGACTTTTCGAGTTTGAAGCCTTTTGGCGATCGCCTGAAACCCATCACGCCAGATGAATTCCGTGCCCGCATGACTCGCGCGCAGCAGTTGATGACCGAGTTGAAACCGAGTTTTGACGCTCTTTTCTTCGCTCCCGGAACTTCGCTCTACTACTTCACTGGCATTCGTTGGGGTTTGAGTGAGCGCCTCGTCGGACTCGTTCTGCCTCGCGTGGGTAAACCTGTCCTTGTCTGTCCGGGCTTCGAAGAAGGCCGCTTGCGCGAACAACTGCGCTTCCCGATTGAAATCCGCGTGTGGCAGGAAGATGAGAGTCCGACAAAGCTCGCCGCGGGCGCTTTGGCCGATCAAGGCGTTCGAACCGGGCGGCTCGGCGTCGAAGAAACCGTTTATTTCACGTATTCCGATCACCTTCGCGCGGCAGCACCGGGATTTGAATACGTCTCCGCTGATCCCGTCACCATCGCCTGTCGAGCACGCAAATCACCTCACGAACTCGAACTGATGCGTCTGGCTTGCGAGGCTACGTTCGACGTCTATAAGCCTGTGTTTGCCGCTATTCGCGAAGGGATGTCGCAGGACGATATCGCCCATCTTGTGGAAGCAGGCTTTTCAAAGATGGGACTGCGCGGCGGCGCGCTTGTGCTGCTGGGAGCTTCAGCCGCTCTTCCGCACGGCACCAAGCAACCGCAAAAGCTCAAGGAAGGCGATGTGGTCTTGATTGACGGGGGCTGCGCCGTCGATGGCTATGCCTCGGACGTCACTCGTATGGGCATTCTCGGTAAGCCTTCGGAGAAAATCGCGAAAGCGTATGAACTTACGCGGAAAGCCCAGGACGCCGCGTTGGACGCGGCCCGCGCAGGCCGGCTGTCCGGCACGGTCGATGACGCCGCACGCGCCGTCATCACCGGCGGCGGTTACGGCCCCGACTATAAATTCTTCACGCATCGCCTGGGCCACGGCATCGGCCTCGACGGCCACGAGCATCCTTATCTCGTTCGCGGCAGCAAGACCAACCTCGAACCTAGCATGACCTTTTCCAATGAACCGGGCATCTACGTTGTCGGCGAATTTGGCATTCGTTGCGAAGACGACATGGTCATCATGCCCGACGGCCCAGCGCAGCTCTTGACGCTAAACTTCCAGGTCTCGCTCGAGAAGCCGATGGGCTGATCTCACGCCCGCCGAATCGCTTCGCAAAACTCGACAATTCTTTGCTCCGCCCAGAATCGCTCTGCGCCACTTTGCTTCGAAATGAAGCCACAATGTCCGCCGTGCTCCGGCGTAACAAATTTGATCGCCGGATTCTGTCCAGGATTTGCGCGCAGAAATAATTCGTACGGCACAAATGGATCATCTTGCGCCGTGATCATCAGCATCGGCACGCGCACCTGCGCAACGACCTTCTTCGCACCCACCGCATCGTAATAATCCTGCGCGTCCCGGTAGCCGAATTGCCGCGCCGTAATCTTGTCGTCAAACTCTCGCACCGAGCGTACTGGTCCGATTCCATTCAGCGGATAACGCTCGGGGAACAGCTTGGACTTTCGCGCGTACCGCGCCATCAGCCCTTTTACAAAATGCCGCTGATAGAAAAAATTGTCGCGCCGCTCCAGCGCATCGGCGCACGCCCCAAGATCCATCGCCGGGCAAACCACGCACACACCGCGCAGCGTTTCCGGCACAGCATCTCCAAACTCGCCTGCCATCTTCGTCACCAGATTGCCGCCCATCGAGTAACCGGCGAAGAAAACTTGCTCGAATCCGTCAACGTTCGACAATTCTTCTAACACCGCTTTATAATCCGCGCTCATCCCGGAGTTGTAGAGCGTTGGCGTGAGAGCTTCCGTGCCGCCGCAATTCCGCTGATTCAATCGCACCGCGTGAAAACCCAATCGGAACGCCTTCTCCGCAATCCCGCAAACGTAATTCGATTCGCTCGACCCTTCCAGCCCGTGAACCATCGCGATCACCGGCACATCTCGCCGCTTTCCCGGCTGCCAAAGACACTTCCCAAGAATCCGCGACTCGGCATCGACTTGAAATAGCCGTTCTTCCGCGAGAGGCAGGTCGAAACGTCTGCGCACAAGCGCCGCCGCAATGGTCATGGCGTGCCCGTTCTTCAGCAGCCGATGCGGCTCAAATTTCTCCATCACGCAAGGCATGAATTCACTGTAGAGCAGCGCCACATACCAGGCAAGCTGCAGACACGGCAACCCTTACGGCAGTCCTTGCGGCAGCGCTTCCCGCTTCCGAGTGCTGTTAACACTCGCCCGTTTTTTCGCGTCAATCTAGCCGATGGGAAAACAAGGAGCTAGCACCATGAAATCTCGCCTTCTTGCCTGCGCCGTTCTCGCTTTGTCCTTAGCCGCTCTGCCGCTTCTCTTCCACGCGCAAACACCGTCTCCCGATCCAGCCCTCACCGCCCACGAATGGGGCACGTTCACCTCGATAGCCGGCAAGGACGGTCAGGCCGCCTACTGGCTGCCGCTTACTGGCTCGACGGATCTCCCAGCGTTCGTCGAACATTTTCAAACCCCGGATTTCAAGGGAGGTCTCCGCGGCACGGTGCGCATGGAAACGCCGGTTCTCTATTTCTACACCAGTCACGCCACTACACTTTCCGTGCACGTCTCCTTCTCGCAAGGCCTCATCACTGAGTGGTATCCGCACGCCGATCGTGTCGAGCCCGTCGGTCTTCAGACGCAAACGCGCATGGTCTCCTATCTCAAAGATTGGAGCCGCCGCCAGAAGCAGCCCGACAGCAGCATTACCTGGGACTCCATCGCGCTGGAACCGAATGGTTCCGCAACCCTCCCGCGCGAAGACAGCACGAACCACTACTACGCCGCGCGGCAAACGTCCTCTACTCCGCTGCGAATCAAGACTCTAGACGGCGACGAGACCGAGAAATTTCTCTTTTATCGCGGCGTGGCCAGTTTTTCTGTACCAATGGCAGTGAAGCTTACCCAGGGCGAAAAGGTAGTCGCCCAAAATCTCACAACCCAAGAAATCCCCGCGATGCTCCTGTTCGAACGCCGCGGGGACAAACTGGGATTCCGCGTCGCCGACGTTTTCGCGGCGCAACCAATTCTCGATCCTCCCGAGCTCAATGCCAATATGGATTCGCTGAAATTGGCGGTGGAAGACATGCTCATCGCGCAGGGCCTCTATCAAGACGAAGCGCAAGCCATGTTTGAAACCTGGCGCGATTCCTGGTTTGAAGAAGGCAGCCGCCTGCTCTACATCGTCCCGCGCCAGTTTGTGGATAGCGTCCTGCCTCTCTCGATCAGTCCCGCTCCGGCGCAAACCGTCCGAGTCTTCGTCGGGCGCCTCGAACTCGTCACGCCCGCAACGCAACGCGCCGTCGAGCAAGCCCTGGCCGCTCACGACCAAACGACCCTCACACGTTATGGGCGCTTCCTAGTCCCAATCGTCGAGAACATCATCGCCGGCGAAAAGAATTCGGCCAAGAAAGCGCACCTCCTCGAGTACCTAAACGACCTCGACAACCCGCAAGTCACCCGAAACGCGCTGAACTAGACGCTGTGGAATGCAATATGTCGATTAGACAACTGATTTTTTTGGAGAGCTAACGCTGACGCCAGCGCCGCGCTCATCTCTTTGACGAGCGGCCACACGCCAGCCCGCTCCGTTTTCGAAGCCACGGCTCCAGCACAGCTTCCAAATCGGCGCGCATCCATCGCGCGGCGGTCCCTTCCCGATAGAAGCCCCACGTGATCAGCGAACCGCTGAGCACTGCCTCTATCGTTCGCGCCAGCTGCGCGGGTCTCACACTCGGCGTGAGTTCGCCCGCTTCTGACGCTGCTTCGACGAGCCTCTGCAGTCCAGCGCGCGTGGCCCGCGCCTGCCTCACCAAGTGCCGCCGGAAGTCTGGGTCCGTCATATCAATCTGGAGATAGGCCAAGTTGCGCGCAAGCGCCGCCGGCGATGCCGCCATTCCGGCCATGCAATCGGCATAAGCGCGCAAAGCCTCCAAGGGAGACGCGTACTTCTTGGCGAACTCGGCAATGAACTCGCCCGCTCCGTCCGAATATTTTGCGGACAATGCGAGTAGTAGCGCGCGCTTCGAGCCAAACCGCTGCACCAGCACCGCCGCGGTCACCCCGGCTTCTTTGGCGATGGCGGCAAGCGTCAGCTCGCGCGGGCCGACTCTGCTCATCACCGCATGCGTGGCGGCAAACAGCTGGCTGTCGCTGACCTTCCTGGGACGCGGGCTCATGAGTCTTGACCGTTTCTCAACGCTCGTATAGTATCATTTCTAAACAGCCATTTAGTTTATGCGTTCCCGCGATGCAAAATAGAAAGGAGCGAAACAATGCGCACCATAACCTATGGCGGAGCCGTCAGCCTGGACGGCTTTCTTGCCGGCCCCGAGGGCTCGATCGACTGGCTGCACTTCAGCAAAGATGTCCAACAAGTGATGGCGGACTATTGGAAGAACGTCGACACCATCCTGTGGGGACGAAAAACGTACGACGTTTCGGTCGCCATGAAACCTTCATCGGCAAAGAAACCCGCCAAAGCGAAAAGCTCCAAACGCAAAGAGCCAACTATGCGCAACTATGTCTTCTCACGCACGCTTAAGACTCTCGACGATCTCAACGTCGAACTTGTGACCTCCGACGCCGTCGAATTCGTGCGAGCACTGAAGCGACGCCCCGGCAAAGAAATCTGCCTGATGGGCGGCGGTGAACTAGCCCAATCCCTCCTGGCTGCAGATCTGGTTGACGAAATTGGCTTGAACATTCACCCAATCCTTCTCGGCTCCGGCATCCCCACGTTTCGCGATCCCGGCCACCGATTGAAACTCACGCTCACGGAATGCCGCCAACTGGATGGCGGCTGCGTCCTCGCCAACTACAAGGTCGTGGCGTCCAAGTAGCGTTGGAGCACTCGGAATCGGGCTCGTTCTCCGGAATGCAATCGTTGGTCAGTATCCGATTTAGCGTCAATCAACCACACGACAGTCATCTGAAACCGAGATGGCTTATACTCTCCATTCTCGGCAACTTGAACCGAAGCTCATATGGAATGGCTCGCTGTAAGTGCGCTGGTAGACGAAGACTTCCCCGAAAGGGTCTTCTATCTGTGCCCCACCGATTCAAAAGAAAACCTAGGGGAAAAGATCACTCTTAGCAATGCAGACTTTGGACTTTTCGTCGCGATGAACGCGAATGGTGTTGCTGATGAAAGGATCCTACAAGGTGCGAAGCTGCTCCTTTCGAAAGGTCTAGCGTGTCTGTGCACGTGGGGGCCGGATTGCGAGAGGGTTCACGACCGTTTTGACGTTGCGGCGCGGGGCATTAATTCTGAACTATCTGGCGATGATGTCATCATGACGACGTGGCACGCAGACGAGACTATAGAAGAAGCTCTTTGGTTCTTTGTTCACGCAGCGCTCGTTACAAAAAAGTTCGATAAAACCTGCAAAGACTGGATAATCGCGCCTATCTCCAGCCCCGAGTTGGAACAGCTCATTCGAAGCAAGATTGGAGAAATTAACATAATTACCAAAGACTGAAAGAGGCCGCTTCCTGTAAGTCGCGCGATTCGAAACTGCGCCTTGCTCAAAAGACCTCAACTTGACCGCAATCCCATTGCCCCCTAGAATAGAAGTTTCACAGTGATTGATTTTTGCAATCTGATGCATTCAACTTCACGCCCAGCGGCCGCGCGCTGGGCTGCGCTGTTTTTAGGGCGCTAATCTTCAGAACCGAGGTTGTAATGATTGAAGGTCCAATTCCCGAGGGTCTTACTTTCGACGACGTGCTTCTCCTGCCCGGAAAATCCTCCGTGCTCCCGGCCGAAGTCGACACGCGCACCTGCTTCACTCGTAAACTAGCGCTAGACATTCCCCTAGCCTCTGCCGCCATGGACACCGTAACCGAATCGCGCCTGGCCATCGCCATCGCCCGCCAGGGCGGCATCGGCCTCGTGCATCGCAACATGCCTATCGACCGCCAGGGCGAAGAGGTCGACCGCGTAAAACGCTCGGAAAGCGGCATGATCGTTGACCCCGTCACCATCTCCCCAGACATCACCCTCCGCCAGGCCCTCGAGATCATGAACAAGTACCACATTTCCGGCCTTCCGGTTACGCGTGGCTCCCGCCTCACCGGAATCATCACCAACCGCGACCTCCGCTTCGAAAAAAATCACTCCCAGCTGGTCGGCTCCGTCATGACGAAGGAAAATCTCGTCACCGTGGCCGTCGGCACCACGCTCGAAGAAGCCGAGCGCATCCTGCAAAAGCACCGCATCGAAAAGCTCCTGGTGGTCGATCAGGATTTCAATCTGAAAGGCCTCATCACCGTAAAAGACATTCAGAAAAAGCGCGAATATCCGCGCGCCGCCAAGGACGATCAAGGCCGTCTTCGCGTCGGCGCGGCAGTTGGAGCCACCGGCGACTACCTCGAGCGCGCCGTCGAAATGTCCAAAGCCAAAGCCGATGTCCTCGCTATCGACACCGCCCACGGCCACACCACGCGCGTGATGGACGCCATCAAAGCCATCCGCAATCGCCTGCCGGAAGTACAAATCATCGCCGGCAACGTCGCCACTTACGAAGCCGCCAAAGATCTCATCGCGCTCGGCATTGATGGCCTCAAAGTCGGCATCGGCCCCGGTTCGATTTGCACCACGCGGGTCGTTACCGGCGCCGGCGTGCCTCAGATCACCGCCATCATGGAATCTGCGCGCGCCGCGCAAGGCACCGGCATCCCCATCATCGCCGATGGCGGCATCAAGTATTCCGGTGACATCACCAAAGCCATCGCCGCGGGCGCATCCTGCGTAATGATTGGCAGCCTCTTCGCCGGCACGGAAGAGGCTCCTGGCGAAACGATTCTCTACCAGGGCCGCACCTTCAAGTCCTATCGCGGCATGGGTTCCATGGGCGCCATGGACGCCGGCTCCGATCGCTATGCAACAGTCCAGGACATGGAAGAGCGCGGCAAGTCCGTCCCTGAAGGGGTCGAAGGCCGCGTGCCCTACAAAGGCTCTCTCGGCGCACTGACCGACCAGTTGGTCGGCGGCCTCAAAAGCGGCATGGGCTACGTCGGCGCACCAACTCTGCGTGAGCTCACAGAAAAAGCTCGCTTCGTCCGCATCACCGCCGCCGGCCTCCGCGAGAGCCACGTCCACGACGTCATCATCACTCGCGAAGCTCCGAACTATCGTATGGAATGAACTTGGAGTGCGGGGGCCCTGCTCCCGCTATTCCGGCAGTTGACTATTCTTCTCGCTGCGGCCAACTCGTCTCGGGAAAATAACAGTCAATAAGCCAAACTAAAAACGTAACCGGAGACCTAGACTTGTCTGACTCGCAACCCTGGCGCAATCCTCGTCCCGCCCCACAGCTGCCGGAAATGCAGCCCCGCCTGCACAAATTGTTGCTTCCGCCTTGGCTTCGCGCCTGGTGGCCCGCCATCGCCTGGGCCTGCGTCATCTTCACGCTCTCGACCGACTCGTTCTCTTCCGAGCACACCGCAACGATTCTCTCCTTCTTCGTGAAATGGCTATTCCCCCATCTCAGCGAAGAGCAATTCCATTTCATTCACCACATCATCCGCAAGAGCGCCCACTTCACAGAATATTTTATTTTTTGCATCCTGATCTACCGCGGTGTCCGCGGCGATCGCAAAGGCTGGCGTTGGACCTGGGGCATCGCCGCCCTCTCTGTCGCCGCAGGCTATTCCATCATGGACGAAATCCATCAAGCCTTCGTCGTCAGCCGCACCGCCTCACCCTACGATTCCCTACTCGACTCCCTCGGCGCGTTCTTCGCTTTCGCCGCCCTCTGGCTCTGGTTCCGCTTCCGCCGCCCAAAATCTGATTCGCTTCCGGACCAAGTTTCCGATCCTACCTCAGCTGCATCGGTCTGATCATTCTTGTTTACGTTCGACGAAGATTTTGCCGCCGCGCTTCAGCAATGCTACCTTGCTTACCACTAACTGTGCTTGATTGAGCCGCCGGACATGCGCGCAAAGAGTCCTCCTATCTTTCAATACGTCGGCCTCGCGCTTCTCTTCGCGCTTGCTTCGGCGTATCAGATTCGTTCGGCCATGTATGCTTTCCCGAATTATTTCCATCTCAAGGTCGCTTCATTTCCATTCACGCCGGAATACGACAAAGGCCGCCCTGTCCTTCAGTTCGTGACCAAGTCCGCCCGGCAAGCCGGCATGCAAAACAACGACGTCCTGCTCGTGATGAGCGGCCGTCCAGTGATCGGACTGGCTGTGTTCGGTGAAGCGATCCGCACCGCGAAGCCAGGTGATTCCCTCACCGTTCAGTTCCTGCGTCCCGGTGAAACAGCTCTGCGCTCGGCCACCATTCCACTCGAGCAGGCCACTACTCCACCTATCAGTTTGCCTGCGGCATCCCTTTTGGCCCTGAAACTCGTCGTGCCCACCTTTTGCATCCTGCTTGGATTCTGGGTCACAGCCGTGCGTCCACGAGATCCTTCCGCGTGGTGCCTGTACTTCATCTTGCTGTTTTTCTCTGTGTTTTATAGCGCGGGAGTCGAGAGTTGGGGGCCCGTCGTTCGCGATGTCGCGGAAGGGTATCGCGTAGCCGTTGACACCGCCTGGCCGATTTTCATGCTGCTTTTCGGCGTGTTCTTCCCTGAGCCTTTCCCTGAGAAAGACCCCGCCTGGTGGAGCTGGTCAAAGCGCATTGCCATCACGCTCTTGATTGTTTCCTGCGTAATGAATGTTATCGTGCGGCTTGGTCAATTCGAGGATTTTGCATCCGTAGCCTCCATATCCGCGGCTCTGGACCGCCTGAGCATGGTTGACTTCCTGCTCAGTTTCGCGGCTATCGGCGCTTTCTTTGCCTGCATTTCCGTCAAGATGCGTCAAGCCGTCACGCCCGATGCGAAGCGGCGCCTGCGTTTGCTTTATACCGGCTCCAGTATCAGCATGGCCCCTGCATGCGTTCTCTTCGTTACGCAGAACATCAAGGGCGGCGAGCTCGAGCAGATTTTTCCGGAATGGTTTGTGCTGTCCGCGCTGTCCCTGATGCTTCTCTTTCCCATCACCCTGGCGTACGTCATCGTGGTACACCGCGCGATGGATGTGCGCGTCGTCATTCGCCAGGGCTTGCAATACGGGCTCGCGACAAGTGGCATTCGCGTTTTACAAATTATTCTGACGGCCGCCATCCTTATCACTGGAATCACTTTCTCCCGTAGCCGTCATCTCAGCCTCGCCAACGAAATCTCCGCAATTTCGCTGCTCATTGTGGCTGTCCTTTTGCTTCGCCGCGTTGCCCTGCGTCTTCGCGCGTGGATCGACCGCCGCTTCTTCCGCGACGCCTATAACGCCGAGCAAATTCTCGAAGCCCTGAGCGATGAGGTGCGCTCGATCGTCGAGAAGCGTCCGCTACTCGAGAGAGTGGCGACAAAAATCGCTGAATCCCTCCACATCCCCCGCGTTGCAGTCCTTCTTGAAGATGGCGACTTTTACCGGCCCGCCTTTGCACTTGGTTTCCCCGCTGCCTTTGTTGCGGATTTGCCCGATTCCGGTGCGACAGTTAGCCGTCTCAAGCGAGAAGCCGGCCCCGAGCGCGTCTACTTTGACGACGAGAACTCCTGGGTGAACACTCTGGCGATGTCAGAAGACGAGCGCAGCAACCTTGCCTCTCTCCACCCGCAGCTGTTGCTGCCTCTCATGACGAAACAAAATCTCCTCGGCATCATCAGCCTCGGCGAAAAACGTTCCGAAGCTCCCTACTCCAGCACAGATATTCGTCTCCTGAAATCCGTGGCCTCGCAAACCGCCCTCGCGCTCTCCAACGCCGAGCTAACCTCCGCCATCGCCGTCGAAATCAGCCGCCGCGAAAAACTAAACCGCGAAATCGAAATTGCCCGCGAAGTCCAGGAGCGCCTCTTCCCCCAGCGCCTGCCTGAAATCTCCGGCCTCGACTATTTCGGCCGTTGCCGCACGGCCCTTGGTGTCGGCGGCGACTACTACGATTTTCTCGCCCTCCCCGACGGCAAACTCGGCGTCGCCCTCGGCGACGTCTCCGGCAAAGGCATCGCTGCCGCTCTAACTATGGCCAGCCTCCAGGCCTCTCTCCGCGCCGACGCCATGCGCGCCGGCAACGACATCGCCGGCCTCATCACGCGCGTCAACGCCATGCTCTACGACGCCTCCACCGAAGACCGCTACGCCACGCTCTTCTACGCCCAATATGAGCCCGCTGCTCGCCGCCTCAGCTACGTGAATGCAGGACACTGCCCGCCAATACTTCTCCGCAACGCCACAAAGAACGCCGCCGTCGAGCGTCTCGATCAAGCCGGCGGAACTGTAGTGGGTTTATTGCCGGAATGTGCCTACGAGCAGGCCGAAGTCTACTTGGCCCCAGGCGATTTGCTTGTGATTTACACAGACGGCTTCAGCGAAGCCATGAGTCCCAACCTCGAAGAATGGGGCGAAGAGCGATTGATCGAAACGGTCGCCGCCTGCTGCGGTCTCCCCGCTCGCGACACCATAGCGCGCATCATTCAGTCAGCCGACGCCTTTGCCGCAGGCGCCCCACAAAGCGACGACATGACCCTCGTCATCCTCCGCGTCCTCTAGACCCGCTCGTTGCCCCAACCCCCTTCTGATTCTCATGCTTTATACGTATTGACGGAGTAATACCTCTTACTGGTATTCTTTCTCTCGGAGAATCAGGCCCAATCGATCTTTCCCGCCACCTTTCGGGCGGCTTTTTTTTGCCCTCTCGCACCTTAACGCACGCCCTTCTCGGACCTTAACGAACGAGGGCCAGGTCTGATCTTTCCTATCGGCTCCCCGGCAGGCTGCTCAAGAAACCCGCTAGCGGATCACAGCCCTAACGGCCGAAACCGAAAGTCGAAAAGCTCTTCCTTCAACTTTTAACTCTCGACTTTCGACTCTCAGGCCAGAGAACAACAAATCGCCCGCTGCGGATATCCGCAACGGGCGAGGCTGAGGCAGAAATCGCTCCCCTGGACGGGGTTCGCGTGAAGGAGTTGAACGAGTCACCGGTGATTGATCACCAGTTACTTCTCACTCGCTGGTGTCTCTCCCTCAAGTCCGCGAATCAATTCTTGTAAGGCAGATATCTCCACATGTCGTTGAGGTAGCCGTTCCCCGTCTTACTCGTGGAATCGTAACCCTCGCCGCCGAAGAGCCAGAGCTCTCCAAGGCTATCGATAAAGGGCGTCGCATTGCTACGGCCACCGGGTGTCCAGATGTAGTAAGTCTCGTATGGACGCGTCAGACTGCCGTAACTGCCGTTTTGGCTGCCCGTATTCGATCCCTTAATCCATGTCCACGTGCCGGGCTGGTCGGGGGCCGAGTTCGGAGTGTAGACCCATAGGTCGTTGAGGGCGCCGTTTCCATTCGTTGCGGTCGAATTCAGCTCCCATCCGCCAAAGAGCCAGAAGTTTCCGCCCTGATCCACCCAGCCGGCGGCACCCCAGCGCGATCCCGGGAAGGTTCCGGGCGCGCCGGTCGCCAAACCTACAGTGCCAGCTGCACCTATGGTACTTGGGGGACCCACGAACGGCTGGGCTCCATAATTCCCTGTCTGGTTTGCGGTGCTGGACGCCCTCAGTCCCATCGAAGAAATTCTCGAAACGCTTGACACTCTCGTCAAGAGCGGCAAAGTCCGTTGCATCGCCTGCTCTAATTTTTCCGGCTGGCACCTTATGAAGTCGCTCTCGATTTCCGAGCGCTACGGCTGGGCCCCCTATGTCGGCCACCAGGCCTACTACTCTCTCATCGGCCGCGAATATGAATGGGAGCTGATGCCTCTCGCAATCGATCAAAAAGTCAGTGCCCTCATCTGGAGTCCCCTGGGCTGGGCTCGCCTCACCGGCAAAATTAGCCGCACCCGCCCCATTCCCGAAGTTTCGCGCTTGCACAAAACCGCCGAAGCCGGGCCGCAAGTCGACGATGAATATCTATATAAGGTTGTAGACGCTATCGAGGGAGTCGCGAAAGAAACGGGCAAGACCGTTCCGCAAATTGCATTGAATTGGCTACTGCGGCGCCCCACGATCGCCAACATCATCATGGGCGCCCGCAACGAAGAGCAGCTCCGCCAGAATCTCGGCGCCGTCGGGTGGATCCTCACCAAAGAACAAGTCGCCAAACTCGATGCCGCCAGCAACACGCAACCCGTCTATCCCTACTGGCACCAGCGCCTGACCTTCGCCAACCGCAACCCCATCCCAATTTAGAAGCGGGAGTTCGCCAGCCGTCGCGGGTCAACCAGATCATTCAAAACTTCTTTACTTCTGCGACTTTGTTTCCGGTCGGCTTGTGCTTGTTTTTTTCGCCGTCCGCCGCGCGTGCGCCCTCCAAAACGAGTCCACCGCACCCTCGGCCAACCAGTCCAGACTCACACTCGACCCGAAAATATGCCGGTACAGTATCGGCCCCAGCAACAGCGCCACGCCCAGGTCCTCATCCAAAACAGCCGGAAATATGCCTCGATTCACTCCTCGCCTAAGCAGCGTCTTCAAGCTTGTGCGCGCTCGGTCCATCACTCGCGTCTTCCAGGCTCTGCCGAACTCTTCATTGCGGGCCGAATACGCGATCAGATGCGGCATGAGTTTTTTGATGATCGCCGCTTTTTTCCGGGAGGGTTCGTACTTCAGAAAGGCAATGAGGTCAGCCCGTAAATCTCCGGAATCCATTTCCGGCGGCCCGTCGTCGAGTTCGTGGACAAACTGCATCACTTCCAGGCACAGCGCGTCTTTGTCCGCCCAATGCTTGTAAATCGTCGCTTTGCTTACGCCCGACGCCGCCGCGATTGCATCCACGCTCGTCGCATCGATGCCCCGTTCCGCAAAAAGCTCCGTCGCTGACTCCAATACTTTGCTGTGTGCCTGCGCGCTCAATCCTCGAGACATCTTCTAAATCTCGATCTTCGAAAATCGCCACGCTCCGAGACACAGCAGTCCCACTGCCACAAGGGAAAGGACCGCGGCGTCCACCAGCGCCCCGAAGTGCGCCGACCCGATCAGCGCCGCGCGCAATCCATCTACTCCGTACGACAGCGGGTCCAGTTTCGTGACGAACGACAGCGCCTTAGGAAGATTGTTCAGGGGAAAGAGTGCGCCGGACAAAAAGAAAATCGGCAGCACCAGAAAATTCATGATCAGCTGGAATCCCTGCATATCCTGCAAGCTCGATCCGATGGACGTCCCCAGCGCCGCAAACACGATCGCGATCAAAGCCATGAACGCGAATCCCAACGGTATTCCTATCAAACTCACCGGCCGGAATCCCGCAATCAGGCAGACCACCATGATCAGCGTACCCTGCAGCATCGCAACGGTTGCGCCGCCTAGCGTCCGCCCAATCATGACGTAAATCCGCGCCACCGGCGCTACCAGCGTCTCTTTCAAAAATCCAAACTGCCGGTCCCACAGCAGCGCGATTCCGGAAAACACGGACGTGAACAGCACCGCCATTCCAACAATTCCCGGCGCCATAAATTGCAAGTAACTTCCGCCTCCGGCCTTCTGATACACCGGCCCGAGTCCGAATCCCAGCACCAGCAAATACAATAGTGGCTGGCCGAGCGACGCAATGATCTGCACTCTCGACCGGCTGTATTTTTTCACTTCGCGCAGCCACAAGATATAAATCGCGTTCATCGCCGGCCTCCCCCGCGAAACATCTGCGCCACCTGCCGCAACTGATCTTTAGAGGTTGCTGACTCATCCCGGATCGTCGATCCGGTCAGCGCCAGAAACGCTTCTTCGAGCGACTGCGCGCCAGTTTTCTGTTTCAATTCCTCGGCGGTTCCGATGGCCACGATTTTGCCGTGATCGATGACCGCAATCCGGTCAGCGACGCGTTCTGCTTCATCCATGTAGTGCGTCGTCAGAAACACCGTCACGTGGTCCGCTTCATTCTGCCGCTTCACGTGGGTCCACAATTGGTTGCGGCTCTGCGGGTCGAGCCCCAGCGTCGGCTCGTCCAGAAACAAAATCTTCGGCGTGTGCAAAAATCCTCGCGCAATTTCCAGCCGCCGTCTCATTCCTCCGGAAAACGTCTTTACCGGTGCGTCCTTCCGCTCCCACAGTTCAAATAGCTTCAGCAACGTTTCGGCGCGTTCCCGCCGCACCTTGCCGGGCACGTGATACAGCACGCCGTGCAAGTCCATGTTCTCCCACGCAGTCAAATCCTGGTCCAGGCTCGGATCCTGAAACACGATTCCAAAACTCTGCCGCACTTCGTTCTCGTGTGTCTTCGGATTCAGCTCATTCACTTCCACCGTTCCGCTCGTGGCTTTTAAAAGCGTCGTCAGTATCTTGATCGTCGTCGTTTTTCCAGCTCCGTTCGGCCCCAGAAACGCAAAAATCTCCCCCTTGGGCACCTCGAACGAAATATTGTCGACGGCGGTAAAGTCTCCGAATTTCTTCACGAGATTTTCCACGCGAATCATTGCGCCCACTTCCACCTCCCTGTGGCATTTTTCTTGGAGCCGGATACTAAACGGTTTAGTTTAGTATGTCAATTCCCGCCGGTGCTTAGCCGCGTCACTGCATCCTTGTGCGGCCCGTCGATTTGCCCGCGGACTCTTCAACTCGCAGCTTGCTGCCCAGCGATCTGGGGGTTGCTCGTCGTCGCGCTTTTCGTGGTTACATTCCAAGCGACCACCAGCGCGATCAAAAGTATGAACGCGGCCAAATACCATGGCCCTGCTGGAAACGATCGCCCCCGCCCAATGCATGCCGCAAACGTCGCCGAAAATATCCCCGGTCCAAAGATCATCGCCAATCCGCGCATTGAACTCATCGCGCCCTGCAGCTCGCCTTGTTCCGACGCCGAAACTCGCTGCGTCATCATGGACTGCGACGGCGGCCCAGCCAGTCCCCACAAGGCGTTTACCGGGATCGCCGCGAAAAAGATCCATCCCACCGGGGCCCATCCAAATAGCGCAAAGCCCAGCCCACCAAAGAAAAGTCCGGCAAACAGCGCCTTACGCTCTCCAATTCTCTTGACCGTCGGTCCCACCAAGCCCGCCATCGTAATCATCGATGTGATTCCTACAATCGCCAGCGACATTCCGATTTGTTTCTCATTCCAGTTGTAGCGGTACATCGCATAGAGGACCCATACCGTTGCGTACACTTCGTGCGCCAGATAAGCCAGAAAATTCACCACCGCCAACCCGAAGAGCTCATGATGCGAGCGCAGAAGTTTCAACGCTCCCACCGGGTTCGCCTTCTTCCATCGGAACTCCGTTTGTCGCTTCTCCGGCGCCAGCGATTCCGGCAGAACGAAAAGTCCGTAACTCGCATTCAACAGACTCAGCCCTGCAGCCACCCAGAATGGAAGCCGCGGGTTCATCGCCCCAAGCCAGCCACCAATCGCCGGTCCGAGCACAAACCCAACGCCAAATGCCGCTCCAAAAATCCCAAACGCTTTCGCTCGTTTCTCCGGCGGCGTCACGTCGCTGATATAGGCCGTCGCCGTGGGCATACTCGAGGAACAAATCCCCGAAAGTATTCGCCCCAGAAAAAGCCATCCAATCGTTGGCGCCAGCGCCATCACCACGTAATCCAGCCCCAACCCAAAATTCGAGAGCAAAATCACCGGCCGTCGTCCGTAACGGTCCGACAACATGCCCAGAATCGGCGAAAAGAAAAACTGCATCAGCGCCCAAGTCGTGACAAACAGCCCCATGTACTCCGATGAGAGAGCCATATTGCCGCGCAGAAATTCCGAGATGAGCTTCGGCAGGATCGGCACAATGACGCCGAATGCCAGCATGTCCAACAGCACCGTGACAAAAACAAATCCCAGCGCCGCATTCCGCTTATTCTCCATTTGCGTTCTCCTTTCGCAGCGGAATCGCATCCAACGCGTGCAGCCATAATTCGACCGCGCGATCCACCCGTGCGCGGTCTCTCGACGCGCAATAATCCAGCAGAAAACCGCGGAATCCGGCCACTACCACCGTTGCGTGCGCCCGCGCCTCGGACTCCGAATAGCCTTTGCGCAGCAGCGGCGCCGACAAAAATCCCAGCCAATCTTCGATCGTTGCCCGCAGATACTCGGCAAATCGTTCCGGCTGCCGCAGCGCCATGGCATAGATCTCAAGAGAAATTCGAAACAATTGCGCGTTTTCCGGGGAGCTCATGTGCCGCCAGATCGCTCGGCACGTTTCTGCCGGCGTCTCAAAGGGTAACGATTTCATCCGGTCATAAGTCACGCGCTGCCGCTCCCGCAATCTTCCCAGGGCCTTCACGACCAACTCCTCTTTCGATCCAAAGTAGTAAAGCAACACCCGCGGACTCGAGCCAACCGCTTTCGCCAGCGGCCTCAGCGACAACTCCGCCACCCCGTTCGCGCTCAAGTAATCGGCCACCTCGTCCAACAACTCCTCAGGCCGTTTTATGCTCGTTGTCCTCGCCACAACGGCAAACTATCATACTTGAAACGACTGTTTCAATTATTTTCTGCTATTGTCTGCGTTCCCGCCGTCTCGAACCATCACCCTCGGCGTTAGATTTTGACGGGACGCGGCCTCTGAGCGCCTTTTTCGTGTAGTTGGTCTGTTTCCGGGATTGCTGCGGGGAGGGCCGCCAGTAAACGAATGGCTTGCTTTAAACCCAAGGTGATTCCTGCCGCATCCTATTATCGACAACGGGAGGCACCGCATGAATCTGCCTGATGCACCGATTGCCCACGAAGGATTCTTCGTCACGCATTTCTTCACCGTGAAGGATCAGGAAAAATCGAAAGACTTCTACGTCCGAATTCTTGGCGGGAAAGTGATCAAGCCGGAAAATCCCTGCTACATCAAGCTGGCTAACAGCTGGGTCATTCTCAATTCCGGTGGTGGCCCGACTCCCGACAAGCCGGAGGTTCTCCTCGAAACCCCTTCGGATCTCAACAGAGTGCATAGCTTCCTTAACTTACGCGTCGCCGACATCTGGGCCTGCTACAAACAATGGCGCGACAAAGGAGCGTTCTTCCTTACCGAGCGTCTGGACAATCGCGGCTGGGAATGACGTTGCTACATGCGTGATCCGGACGGCTACCTCATCGGGGTCGGCCAATATACGCAGATGGCGCTCGACCGTTTCAAAGACTACGCCAGTTGAATTCCGCGTTAACCAAGCACTGAGCAAAAACCAGCGGCAAGACATCTGCGGATCTTCGCTAATGAATTTGCTTTGAACGCACAATTCGGATAGCGTGGAGTCAGCGGGCCGTAATATCGTTTTCTTATCATTACCCGGGCCAGTCCCTCGACAAACTTCGTTGGAACAAGGATCCAGGAAACGGTTTTCGGAATCTAAGATAGGAGCTAGCAATGAGCGACTTCTTTAGAATTGCTTGAAACAGTCGCCGACACCACCTTCGCTACTGTGCTAACTCCAGATAAATCGAGTAACCTGACATCCTGGGTGTTTCTAATACCTGTAGTAGGCAATTCGTGTCGGTCGCTCATCAAGCGACTCGACACTGGTTTTTCAATGAAATAGTCTTGAAGGATGCACGAAGAGCATCGCGGGTTAAGATTTGCGTTCAGCGCCATTGCCGAAATCGCTCCTGAAGGCTCCGCCATTGCTTTTGTCCCAGCACGTGTGACAGAGCTTAGCTTGCGCGGGTGTTTCCTAGAAACTTCGGTTTCGATTGAGCTTCAGCAGATTGTTTTGCTTAAGATCCATCACTCAGAAGAGGATTTCGAGGCTGAAGCATCAGTCCTCTATGTCAAACCCTCGGGCCTGGGTCTGCTGTTTCGCGAGATAAAGCCTCACTGTCGAGAGATATTGCAGAAGTGGGTTCTGACCGCACTGGATAACCACGCTAATGCCTCGCAAACTCCAGGTTAGCGTAATCGCAAACTGAGTTCAGCGTCCGAGCCGAAAAGAATCATTCTGAGGGCCTTTTATGTTGGATCAAGGTGTCTGGGCCGAAGTCAAAATAGCGGGGGAACACCTAAGGTTATTCTCAGAGCAGAGCGCTCTTGGAGTGCACGCCTCTGTCTACAACGTAAGCGCAAAGAGCTGGATTGCTCCCTCCGAGGCCGTGGATGATATCGAACAGGGGAAAGACCGGGCAGCAGCGCACGCAACCGCATATCTGCGGCGCGTCGCCAACTCTGACCTGCCTTCTTTGAACTGGAAAAAATCTCGCTCAGCATAGCTCAGGCATTTTTATCCCCCTGTTGGGAAACCGGGCAAATGGCCGTTTCTCCGGTAACGGGGGTCGTACAGCCGGGCCTCCAAAAGCAAATCGCCCGCTGCGGATATCCGCAACGGGCGAAATGGAGGCCATAATCACCCCGAAACTGGAGCGCACTAGCTGGCGGCGGCTGCCGGTTCTTCCTTCTTGGTTTTTTCTTTCTTTTCTTTTTTCTTCAGCTCATAGCCGACGATCTCGAGGATGGCGACCTTCGCTCCGTCGCCCACACGGATGCCCGCATGAATGATCCGCGTATAGCCGCCGGCGCGGTCCGCGAATTTCGGCGCGATTTCGCCGAAAAGTTTCGCTGTAACGGCGGGCGTCATGATATACGCCGCCGCCTGGCGCCGCGATTGCAGCGTGTCGCGCTTGCCCAGCGTGATCATCTTTTCCGCCACGGGCCGCGTCGCCTTTGCGCGCGTCAGCGTCGTGGTAATCCGCCCGTGCTCGAACAAGTTGGTCACGAGATTCCGCAATGTCGCGCGACGGTGCGACGGGTTGCGTCCAAGTTTTGATCCTGAATTGCGATGCCGCATCGTCTATCCCTTTAACTTCTGCTATCTGAAGACGGCCTGCTCTTTCAAGCAGGCCGTGAAAAGTTTTTGTGCAGGTCTAAGAGTTGAAGAGTCTTTTGAACTCTTCAACTTTGAACCTTGAACTATCCTTACAGTCCGACCGTATCTTCGCTGGGCGGCGGCGCCGTCTGGCTTGGCAGCGGCGGCCAGATAATCCGGCCGTGCTCGTCGAACTTCATGCCCAGACTGAGGCCCATCTTGGTCAGTATATCCTTGATCTCGTTGAGCGACTTTCTGCCGAAGTTCTTGGTCTTCAGCATTTCGTTCTCGCTCTTTTGCACGAGTTCGCGGATCGTCTGGATGTTTGCGTTCTTCAAGCAGTTGTAAGAGCGCACGGAAAGTTCCAGCTCTTCCACCGAACGGTCCAGATGCTCGAGGCGCGGATCGTTGGCAATTTCCTGCGGCAGCTCCGCCATCTCCGTCGGCTCTTCAAAGTTGATGAAGATGCTCATGTGATCCTTCACCAGTTTTGCAGCCAACCCAATGGAGTCTTGCGGAGTGATTGCGCCATTGGTCCACACTTCGATCATCAGCTTCTCGTAGTCCGTCATCTGGCCGAGACGCGCCGCTTCCACCGCGTAGTTGACCTTGCGCACCGGCGAATGAACGCTGTCGACCGGAATGTAGCCGATCGGCAAGTCTTCGTCGTAGTTGCGGTCCGCAGCCACGTAGCCGCGGCCGTTCTTGACGCGCATCTCGATTTGCAGCTTGCCGCCTTCGCTGACCGTCGCGATGTATACGCTCTTATCGAGCACCGCAAAGTCCGCGTCTTCCTCGATTTGCGCCGACGTCACCGGCCCAGGATGTTCGACGTTGAAGAAAATCGTCTTCGGCAGATCGGTGTTCAGCTTGATGGGCACTTGTTTCAGATTCAGGATAATGTCCGTTGCATCTTCCACCACGCCGGGAATCGAGGAAAATTCATGCAGCACTCCTTCGATTTTCACGGCGGTAATCGCAGCGCCTTCAATCGAGCTCAGTAACGCGCGGCGCAACCCGTTTCCAACCGTTGTTCCCCATCCGCGCTCAAACGGCTGCGCGGAAAACCGCCCGTACTTCTCGGTCAATGATTCCAGTTCGGATGCAAGTCGCTTCGGCTTTTGAAAACCCTTCCACATCGTGTTCCTTCCTTCTGGCAGCCGCGCTATCGGCCACCTAAAACCAAACTGCTTGCCTGGTACCGCCGGCTTACTTCGAGTACAACTCGACGATGAGCTGCTCGTTGATCGGCGGCGTCTGCACATCTTCGCGCTTCGGCAGCGCCACGACCTTGGCTTTGAACTGTTCGCGGTCTTGCTCGAGCCACGGCACCGCGCTCTGGCTCTGCGCCACGTTGCGCGCTTCGAGCACCATCGCGTTCTGGTGCATCTTTTCCTTGATGGCCACTTCTTCGCCCACGATCACGAGATAAGAAGGAATGTTGACCTTCTTCCCGTTCACGCGAACGTGGCCATGCAGCACGAGCTGCCGCGCCTGCGAACGGGACGACGCCAATCCTGCGCGCCACACGACGTTGTCCAGCCGCCGCTCGAGGGTGATGATCAGGTTTTCGCCCGTCGGCCCCTTGGCTCGCACAGCCTTCTCGAAATACGTGCGGAATTGCCTCTCCAGTAACCCGTAGGTGCGCTTGACCTTCTGCTTCTCGCGCAGCTGTAGGCCGTAACCCGCGACTTTGGGGCGCCGCGACTGTCCGTGCTGTCCCGGAACGAAGTTGCGCTTCTCAATCGCGCACTTCTCGGTAAAGCAACGCAGCCCTTTCAAAAATAGTTTCTGCCCTTCCCGGCGGCACAGGCGGCAGACTGCATCTCGGTGTCTTGCCAACTTCTATTCTCCCTTCCCAAAACTCTGGTGAGACAAAACT
>Ga0209448_10000119_pt1 | contig 28877 bp, 25 predicted proteins | sample BogFormECP14_OM2_FD_188245 | JGI IMG/M metagenome (GOLD analysis project Ga0209448, IMG submission 188245) | Bog forest soil microbial communities from Calvert Island, British Columbia, Canada - ECP14_OM2 (SPAdes) (version 2) | ecosystem: Environmental > Aquatic > Freshwater > Wetlands > Bog ... | reverse complement strand
GAACGGAGACAGATCCCCAATCTGCTCGCAGGCGGAATCCGGGACGACCATCCATCACATTCTTATTGTGTAAGATCGCCGGCGCCTGGGAACCCGATGTCGTCGTCGTCATCTTGTAATCGCTTGATATTCTGCCGTCGCCTCTCCGTCAAGCGCAGCGCGTGCCTGTTCAAGAAATGCGCTCATGTTGTCGGCTTGGAAAACATTACGGCCAAAGAAGACGCCAGCCGCCCCCGCCGCCGCAACTTCGCGGACCACATCGAGGGCGTGTTTGTCCGATGCATGACGGCTTCCACCGAGCACCAGAATCGGTATCGGACATTTTTCAACCACGGTACGCATTGACGCCGTATCGCCGCTGTAGTCCGTCTTGACCATATCCGCACCAAGCTCGGCTGCCATACGCGTGTGGAGGTTCAGCCACTTCGGGTCACCCGGATTCTGCACATCCTTCCCGCGTGCGAGAGATTCAACAATGAGCGGGATTCCAACGCGTTCGCATTCGCGCGCAACTTCGGCGTTGCGCGTGATCTCCTTCATCTCGAACTCGGCATCGCCGGTACCTACGACGAGATAGGTGAGAACGGCATCGGCGCCGAGTCGTAACGCCTCCTCGGGGCACGCGAGAAGTGCACTGTGCAGCGCGCCGCTTCCGTTTTGCCCCATCGCGGACCAGACCGTTGTCCAATCCAGACGCGCGATCAGAGCCGGTATTGGGCCGGCTATTGTCGAGTTCGCGAATTGGCGGATGAGTCCAAGATTCAGCAGCAAGGCATCGACATTGGGTTGAGCAAATTGTCGAATCTTTGCTAATGGGTCTTCAGTTCCGGGAATCGGGCCCAACACCAAGGCATGATCGAAAGCCACGACCAGGGCCCGATGTTCGGAGCCCCCGAGCACACGATTCAAACGAATCTTCTTGCCGCAATCACTCACAGTTCCCTCACGTCCCCGCTGAATTCAAGGCGGACTCGAATTATCTCGCAAATGAGCGATTGTCATCTACTTGGTCTAATATGTTCATCGCCCATGGCAACGAAGAATGATGACTGAATCGCAACCCCACCTGACACGCGCCTTCGGTTTACTTCATGCCACGGCCCTGAACATCTCCAACATGGTTGGGATTGGACCTTTCATCACTATCCCACTGTTGATGGCTTCGATGGGCGGCCCGCAATCCATGCTGGGTTGGCTGACTGGCGCACTCATCGTGATTTCCGACGGTCTGATATGGAGCGAACTAGGAGCGGCGCTGCCCGGCTCCGGCGGCAGCTACCATTTTCTTCGCGAGGCGTACGGCCACCAGACGTGGGGTCGCCTGATGGCTTTTCTGTTCATTTGGCAATTCGTGCTGAGTGGCCCTTTGGAAATCGCATCCGGCATGATCGGGTTCGGAAACTATTCTTCCTATCTCTGGCCGGGGTTGACGACTCGAGGCCAGCAATTCGTCGGGGTAGCCGTAGGCCTCGCTGCTTTGTTCCTCTTGTGCCGGCAGATGACATTCCTGAAGAAAGTCACCGTCACGCTTTGGGTGGGCACGGTGCTGGCGATGGTAACCGTCATCGTCGCCGGTTTTTTCCACTTCAATGCTCACATGGCGTTCGATTTTCCTTCAGGAGCGATGACCTTTAATCGTGGCTTCGTCCTCGGTCTCGGCAGTGCCACTCTGATCGCCGTCTACAACTATCTCGGATATTACGATGTGTGCTACATCGGCGACGAAGTGCAGAATCCTGCCTACGTAGTGCCGCGCTCGATTCTGTATTCTCTCGCAGTCTGCTGTGTTGGCTATCTCGCGTTGCATCTCGCCTTGATCGGAGTGGTGCCGTGGCGCGAAGGAATTCATTCGAACTTTATCGTTTCTGACTTCATGGAGCACCTCTACGGCAGGGGCGCCGCGATCGTGGTAACAATTTTCGTCCTCTGGTCGGCCTTTGGCGCCGTGTTCGCGCTTCTTCTGGGCTATTCGCGAATTCCTTATGCGGCTGCTATCGACGGCTATTTCTTTCGTCCCTTTGCGCAACTGCACCCTACCAAGAACTATCCTCAAGTTTCACTTCTGGTTCTGGGCGGTGTATCCATTGCCCTCGCATTCCTTAAGCTTGATCAACTCGTCAGCGCCTTGATCACCACCAGAATTCTGGTACAGTTTCTCGGACAGCTGTTTGCCATTCCACTCTTGCGACGAAAATTTCCCGACACCGCGCGGCCCTACAAGATGTGGTTTTATCCCCTGCCCATGATCATTGCTTTCTTTGGGTGGGCGTACGTTTTTCTGACCTCGGGCTGGCTCTACATCAAGATCGGCTTATTGACGTTACTAACCGGCGTGGTGGTTTTCTTCCTCTGGGCGAAATGGAAAGCTACATGGCCCTTCAACCCGAGTCAGGATTCTATGTGAGCGCACATCAAGATCCCGTATAACAGGAGAAATTCGTGATTGGAAATACTTTTCGTGGTTTTCAGTTTCCCAACAAACTTGTCGGAACAATCCGTCCGGTCCAGACTCCAAGTCTCTTAACCGCGCTAGCCTGCGTGCTGATCCTGGTCGGAGCGTGTCTCGGCTCTTCTGACCCGGCTAAGGCTTCTCCGGTAGCTATTCATATCGACGGCTTATCCGTGGTGGTTCAGTCGAGCGACGGGACATATGAGATTCAAACAGGAAACAGCGGACACAGCGTCGTTCACGCCAGAGTAGCAGCGGAGATCGATCACAAGTGGCTCAAATCAACCGATTATCCGCATCATGAGCTATCGCAATCGACTTTCGAGGATGCGCTCGGACACGGCAACAAAATAACGGTCACTTCGTCCGGACTTCCGCATTCCCCTGACCTCGCCTATACATTGCAACTCTATGAAGGGAGAGATTTTGGTGTTATCGAGGTTGAGGTCCAAAATCACACAACCAATCCGACGACCATCCAAAGTATTCGAAGCGTCGAGGCCATCGGGACCAAAATCGTCGATCTCGGTGGTGCGCAGAAAAACGACCGAGTTCTATCGGATAGCTACAGCGAGGATTGGCCGCCATTGCAGATTTTCGATTTAGGGAAAGCTCCGAACGGAATGCATCGCGCCGTGGGCAGCCAACTTACTTACAACCGGGATAGCAAGGAGAGCCTGTTTGTGGGTGCCCTGACTTCCAACCGCTTTCTCACCATCATTCATCTGCAGACGCAATCTTCATCACCGGATGGCCCCGGCGTCGCTTCTTACACGGTCGAATCAACCGGAACTACTGAGATACAAGCAACCGAGCCTGAGTCCGGTATGCGAGAGGGACCGACGGACAATCTGATTGAATTGAATGTTCCTCTTGCCGCAGGCGAGTTACTAACTTCAGAACGCGTGATGTTTGCTGCCGGCAACGACTACCATTCGCAACTTGATAACTACGGTGCCGCGGTTCGAGAGCTGCATCACAGTCGCATCAGCCCGGATAACATGCTGGGATGGTGGAGTTGGACGGCTTATTACTTCAAGATCACCGAAGGCGCATCGCTTACCAACGCTCAATGGCTGGCCACGAACCTGAAGGGGCTGGGCTACGATTATTTTCATATCGACTTGGGCTACGGATACGCTCGCGGTGAATATGCGACGCCCAACGCTTCTCAATTCCCCCATGGCATGTGGGATCTTACTCACGGTATTTGCCGATTGGGATTGAAGGTAGGAATTTGGACGGCTCCCTTTGAAGTGGCCGAGCGAGCCTCGATTTACGAGCACCACAAAGACTGGCTGGTACACAATGCACATGGCGATCCGATCTCCATCGGCAACGCCGAAGAGGTGGAGGGCGAACGCCTGTTCGTCCTGGACGCTACTCATCCTGACGCCCAGGAATATCTTCGCGAGACCTATCGCACGCTGGTCCGGGAATGGGGCGTGCGCTATATCAAGCTCGATTTCATGGACAATACGGCCATCGAGGCTTATTACCATCGCCCGAACACAACCGCCCTTGAAGCGCAGCGCATCGGACTCGAGATTATCCGCAAGGCAGTCGGCGAAGACGTGCTCCTCGATAAAGATGGGAGTCCGATGTTGAATCCGGTTGGCCTGGTGGATGAAGGTCGCACATCCCAGGACACTGGTCATGCATTTCTCCGCAGCAAGGAAGCTGAGCCGGGCATCGCGGCGCGTTATTACATGCACCGCAACTTTTTCATCGCCGACCCGGATGCATTCACCGTTTCCCGGCAGCTTATTGAAGAGCGAACCATTCAAGCTCCCCTAACATTGAGTGACGCTCAGGTCTCGATCGCTCTGTCGGCGGTTTCTGGAGGAATGTTCGAAATCGGCGACGACCTTCCAACCCTAGGGAGTGATCCGGATCGCGTGGCGCTGCTCAAGAATCCCGATTTGCTGGCCATGGCGAAACTTGGACGCGCTGCTGTGCCTCTGGATCTCATGACTTATGCGGACAAGGATGAACAACCCAGCGTTTTTCTGCTGCGTGAAGAGCAGCGTCAGTCCATGTTGGCAGTGTTTAACTGGACGGAGCAGTCGAGTTCGCACACTTTCAGTTTCTCCGATTTAAATCTTCCCGCGGGGCATTCGTACAAATTCTCCGACGCGCTCGCGCAAGATCAGCCGGTGGCGATGGACCACGAAACGCTCCGCCTGGACAATCAACCCGCGCACACAGTCAAGCTGATCAAGATTATTGACACGTCGATCCCGGCAGCCGCGCCGTCGATTGCCTTCCAAGTACCGGCGCAAGCAAAAATTGGGGAAGAGATTGAGGTCTCCAGCGTAGCGTCCAAAGAGGGAGTCCCCGCGCTTGCCTATCATTGGGATTTCGGCGATGGAACGGCCGCTGATGGCGCAATCCTCACGCATGCGTATACCGTCGTCGGCAATTACACGGTGCGGTTCGCAGCTGAGGGCCTTGACGGCAAATCCGCGGAGAAAACATTTCCGATCGCAGTCAGCGGACCGCTCGTTCTTCCGGCTCCCCGGCGTTACACAGAACCGCGCGAATAGCTGGGCTTTGAGATTGCGGAGGAGGAACGGGATGTGTCTGAAAACGATACGCAGGAGTTATGGTGCGCGCACGCAACTCCTGCTCTCATCCACCACCGAGTTCGCGCCCATCATATATGATGATACGGTTCGCTAGGGGAGCATGAGACTCGCTGATTATGTCATGAGCTTCGTTGCCCGGCAGGGCGTGAAGCACGTTTTCCTTCTCACGGGCGGCGGGGCGATGCACCTGAACGATGCACTCGCCCGGTGCGGCGATTTGACCTTCGTCTGCAACCACCACGAACAAGCAAGCGCGATTGCCGCGGAAAATTATTCGAAGGCAACCAACAATTTGGGCGTCGCCCTGGTAACGACCGGTCCGGGCGGCACCAATGCGATCACCGGCGTGGTCGGCGCATGGCTTGATTCGACTCCCATGCTCGTCATCTCGGGACAAGTGAAACGCGTCGACCGCATGTACCGCTCCGATGGCACGCATCTCGGAGTGCGCCAGCGCGGCAGTCAAGAGGTCGATATTGTCTCTCTGGTCAAGCCGATTACAAAGTACGCGCTGACCATCGAGGACCCGCAAAGCATCCGCTACCATCTCGAAAAAGCCGCATACCTGGCTCGTACCGGAAGACCGGGTCCAGTTTGGATCGATATTCCAATCGACGTCCAGGCTGCGCCAGTTGAGCCCGATTCCATGCGCGGCTTTGATCCTGCCGAGTCGCCAAAGAATGCTCAAGACGACTTAGTCACTCAGGCAGGCAAAGCGCAGATACGCGACGTGATCGCCCGACTGAACCAGTCCGAGCGGCCATTTATCTTCGCAGGAAACGGTGTTCGAGTTTCCGGCGCGGCCGCTGTGTTCGAGAAACTAGTGCGCCGGTTGAATGTCCCTGTCGGCCTTAGCTGGATGGCCATGGATCTGTTGGACGACGACGATCCGCTATTCGTCGGCCGTCCCGGCACCGTCGCATCTCGTGGCGCAAACTTCGCCCTCCAGAATGCCGATTTTGTCCTCGTCATCGGAACTCGTCTCGACCCGCCTCTGATGGGCTGGGATCCTCATCAATTCGCGCGCGGAGCCTACAAGACGGTCGTCGATATCGATCCAGCGGAGTTGCGAAAGCTGGAAGGCGCTATCGACAATCCGATCTGCGCTGACGCTCGGACGTTTATTGACAACATGCTCCGGCAAGCTGAATCTGCGCTGGACAAGAATAGGGATCGCAGCCCATGGCTCCAGCGCTGCCAGGACTGGAAGATCCGTTATCCCCTCGTTTTGCCCGAGCACCGCGCTCCGGGACTCGTCAGCCTGTACCATCTGGCGGAGGTCATTGGGCAGGAAGTCGGACCCAATGACCGCGTCGTCTCCGGAAGCTCAGGAAGCGCCATTGAAGTGTTCCTGTTGGCCTACCGGGCACGAAAAGGGCGCCGCGTATTTCACACGGCAGGACTCGGGGCGATGGGATACGGTATCCCAGCAAGTATCGGCGTGTGCCTTGGCAGCGGCAAGCGGAAAACCATCTGCGTTGACGGCGACGGTAGTCTGCAGCTCAACATACAGGAGTTGGCTACCATAGGGCACCTTCAACTGCCGATTAAGCTTTTCGTTCTCAACAACCAGGGATACGCATCGATTCGGGCGAGTCAAACCAACTACTTCGGCGGGCCAAACATAGGATGTGATAGCAAGACCGGCGTGTCCATCCCCGACTATCGTAAAGTTGCCCGCGCCTATGGATTAAAGACAGCGGTCATCGAGGATCAATCCGACCTGCGCGGCGCTGTCAGACGAGTTCTGCGCGGTCGCGGACCCGTGGTTTGCGACGTACACATAATTCCCGACGAGATCAGGGCTCCGCGCGTAACCTCGATTCAGCGTCCCGACGGATCATTCCTTTCCAAGCCCCTGGAAGATCTGTGGCCGTTTCTGGATCGCGCCGAGTTCGCACAGAACATGATCGTGAAGCCGGTCAGCGAATGACGGTGACCGAATGACCGTGACAAAGACAGATGAATACCTGGCCGAACTTGATCGCTTGCTCAGCGAACCTCTGAATAGCGTGCGCGAGCGCGAGACTGCGGCCTTTGACAAATTGTTGGCGGGCTGCGAAAACCGTTTAGTGCTGTTCGGCGCGGGGAACCTGGGACGCAAAGTTCTGCAATGCGTTCGCAGTATCGGCATCGAGCCGCTGGCCTTTGTCGACAACAGCCAGTCCAAGTGGGGATCGCATGTTGACGGGGTTCCGGTCTTGTCGCCCAAGGATGCGGCAGCGCAGTATGGAGCGGCGGCTACCTTCCTGGTCACCATTTGGTCGCTGGGACACTCTTACCCGGAAACTCGAGCGACGCTGGAGGGTTTGGGATGTATCCACGTCGAGTCCACCGCGTCATTGCGGTGGAAGTTCGCCGCACAGTTGTTACCCGATTTCTGCCAGGATCTGCCCCACAAGCTGTACGAACAAGCGGCCGAGGTGCGGAAGGCAGCGTGTCTTTGGGCCGATGACTCTTCGCTCCGCGCATATCTGAACCACGTGCGATGGCGCGCGCTCGGCGATCAGGACGCTCTCGGACCGCCGGTTAAAGAAGAATCGTATTTCCTCGACAGCCTGTACCGAATCGATGACCACGAAGTTTTTGTGGATTGCGGCGCCTACACTGGAGACACTGCCGAACAGGTGATCCGCAGAAATCCTGCGTTCTCCAGAATTGTCGCGATTGAAGCGGACCCAGGGAATTTCGAACGTCTCACCAAGTGGATCGGCACCCTCGAGCCATCCGTCGCCTCCAGGGTTAAAGCGCTCAACGTCGCCGTGGGCGCGAAACGCGGCAAACTGCGCTTTCAGGCAAGCGGCGGCGAAGGAGCCAGACTTGCCACCGACGGCAACGTCTTGGTGGAGTGCGTTCCGATTGATGACCTGGCGACGGAAGCTGCACCCACCTTCATCAAGATGGATATCGAAGGGGCTGAACTCGACGCTCTCGAGGGCACCCGCCGCTCGATCCAAACCCACCGCCCGATTCTTTCCATTTGCGTTTACCACAAGCAAGACGACCTGTGGCGGATCCCTCTGTTCATCCACACGCTGGTGGAAGACTACCGTCTGTTCCTGCGCCTGCATGAAGAGGATGGATGGCAGTTGGTTTGTTATGCCGTTCCGGCGAATCGACTTCACCAGCAGGACCACCCGCCGTCCACCGCGAGGTTCGAGCCCGCCATAATTATGGCGACGGATCCGAACACAGAGACAGAATAGCGCCCTGACACTCGGCTAAGGCTGTGCCCGATAAACCGTGATGCCGCCAAACATCGTCCACAAGACTTTGGTATCTCTCAACTCCTCGGGAGAAACCGTGAGAACGTCACGATCAACCAGCACAAGATCCGCTTGCATGCCCGGCGCAATCGATCCGATTTTCTCCTGTTGGTTTAGAGCGCGCGCCGAATTCCGCGTGTAGGCATAGAGCATCGCCTCGCGCGGCATGCGTTGGGCGGCGTCGAGCACTCCCGCGGGTCCCTTGCGGGTTTCGGCCTGGTAAATAGCCTCAAACACATTCGGTGATGAAACCGCCCAGTCACTGGCGCCCGAGATGGTGGCGCCGGCATCGAGCAGCGAGCGCGCCGGATACTGCCAGCGGTACAACTCCGGGTCAATGTAGGGCTTGACCAGTTCAATCGCCTCTTCACCCGCGCTGGCCCACAGCAGTTGGAGCGCGGCGATTACACCAAGCTGCCGGAAGCGGGGGAAGTCCTCGGGATCGGCTAATTGAATATGGGTCAGCGTGTGGGGAAGACCGCTATTTCCATTTGCCTTCCTTGCCGCTTCGATCCCGTTGAGTGCTTCCTTCACCGCTCGATCGCCCAACGCATGAACGTGCACGATCAGACCTTGTTTATCGGCTGCCGTGGCCAGCTCCGCAAAGCGAGCCGGATCAAACAGCAAGTCGCCCGACCTCCCCGTGTTGCGATAAGGCTTGGTCAAGGATGCGGTCTGCGACGGATACTCCAGCACACCGTCCGCGAACACCTTAATGCCTGGGATGGTTAGATTCGGAGTGTTGACGAATTCCTGCCGAAGCTTCTGCACTGCCTCCAGTTCTTTGGTTGGATCGTTACGAGGGTTCACCAGCAGAAATGCCGCCACGTGCGCAGTCAGCTCCCCCCGTTGCGCCAGACTTTGATAGGTCAACAGGATCGGTCGGTCGACCTTGGCATCCAGCCAGGCCGTAATTCCCAGGCTGTGCAGGTAGTGAACCGCGGCGCTTCCCCCCGCAAGCGATTGCTGCTGCGAGGGTTCCGACACGACTGTCTCGATTTTGTCCAAGCCGGCATCGACGGCAAAACCATTGGGATCGCCGGTCGGTTCCATACCGTAGTAAGCGCGTTCCGACGATGAAAGACGGCTTAAGAACTCTTTCGTAATTCCGGCGCGGCTGAGCAGAGCGCGATTCGCCCAGCCGGTGTGCCCGTCGGAGCCGGCAAGAAACACCGGCAAGGTAGCATAGTCCCCGCTGTTGAAGCGGGCATTGAGATCGTTCGTTTTCAACCAGTGGACTAAGGGCATTCCACTGATGTAGAGAACATCACCGCGCATGCCCTTGCCGGTTTTCTTCGCATCGGCGGCAAAGCTGACCAATTCGTCCATGGAAGGCACTCGATCGCCCAGATCCGCGGAAATGAGGGTGACGCCGTCTTCGATGGGATGAACATGGCTGTCGATCAGGCCTGGAAGCAGGAAGTTTCCGTGCAAGTCGACTCCTTCGGCATTCTTTCCAACTGCCTCAAGGACTTCGGCCAAACTGCCCACCGCCACAATCTTGTCGCCGCGAATGCCGACCGCCTCGGCGTAGGGATGATCCGGGACGCCGGTGAATATCTTGGCATTAAACAGCACGCGTTCCGTCTTGTCGGTGCCTTGGCCCCATGAGACAGATGCAAAACAAAACACCGCAAGCGTCACCAGAAATCCCCAACCCAGGGCCCGTCCTCGCATTCATCCTCCGTTGTTTCTTGCTCCACGAACTTACAAAATGAATTCTGTCTTACAAATCGGCAAATCCGAACCTACGCTCTTCCCTGCCCTCTTAGCAATGCGCTTGTGCTCCCTAATGAAACGTCGATGAACGGACGATAGGGTGTTACGGGGACGCAGGCCATTGGAAAATCAGTCTCCACTTGGAAAGGAATGGCAGCGATGAGCGACAGCGACATCGTCCAGGATTTTCTGGTCGAGAGTTACGAAAACCTGGACCGCCTCGACCGGGAATTGGTCGGTCTGGAGAAAAATCCCCATGATCGTGACGCGCTGGCCAGCGTGTTTCGTACCATTCACACCATCAAGGGCACCTGCGGATTCCTGGGTTTCAACAAGCTGGAAAAAGTTGCCCACGTTGGCGAAAACCTCCTGACGCGGCTGCGCGACGGCCAGCTCACGCTCAACCCGGAACTCACCACGGCGCTGCTCGGCATGGTGGATGCCGTCCGCCAGATGCTCAAAGAAATTCAATCGACCGGCCATGATGGCGAGGTCGATTATCCCGAACTGCGCGAAACCCTGACCCGCCTGCAACAAGCCGGCGCAAGCGTGGTCAAGCATGCCGAATCTACAGCCCCCCAGGAAGTTCCGTCGCCCACGCCAGAGAAAGAGATCGCGGCAGCAGTTTTAGAGGCCGTTGCCTTGCCTGCTACCGCCGGATTGCAGAAACCCGCTGGAAGGAAACGACCCAAGGCTGCCAAGCTCCAGCCCGCTGAAGGAATCATAAGTAGCCCGGTGCGCGCCGAGGAGCCACCGATCTCCCGTCAAGAGGATGTTCTCGCATCCCAGCAAGCCCTCGAATCGCGGTCTCGCGACAAGGCAGCCGAGACTATCCGTGTCGGGGTCAACGTGCTCGACAAGCTGATGACGCTGGTCGGCGAACTGGTGCTGGCGCGATTTCTACAGCAACCTGAGTTTTGGCGGCTATTTCTTTCTCGGAACCTCGGAATCGCTGATGAAATTAAATGAGCAATTTCACCTCGTCCATTTTCCGGGAACCATCGCCTATTGGAAACCATCCCTGAGCAGTGGCAAACTATGACCACATCCCTCACCGCAACCATTCGTGAACGCGTGCAGCGCATCGAAACCATGCCTGCCATCCCGGCAGTTTTTCTGCCCTTGCTCGAGTTGCTGTGCCATTCCGTCGAAGAAGTGAAGTTGGACGACGTGGTGCGTCTGGTCTCCTACGACGGCACCATTGCCGCTCAATGCCTGCGCGTAGCCGGATCCCCCTTGTTCGGACTGGCCCAGCCGCCCAAATCGATCAAGGCAGCGGTCATCAGCCTGGGGCTGCGCCGCGTAGAAACCATTCTTCTTACCTGCTGTCTGGGACAGGCTTTCCCTGCGAAGAAGTGGGCGCTCGATCCCGCCGTCTTCTGGAGACATTCGCTGGGGTGCGCTCTGGTGTGCCGAAAATTCAGTGAGAGGTTAGCCGCTGCCGATACCGAGAAAGCATACATGGCCGGGCTTCTGCATGACATAGGGTTCATGGTCAACTGCCTGGCGTTTTCCCAGGACTTTGCTCTCGCCATGGAGCGTGCCAGTCAGGAGGGAATTCCGTTGGACGAGGCGGAACGGGCCACTATGGGATTCACCCATTGCGAAACCGGGCAGGCGCTGGCCGAAAAATGGAAACTGGCCGACGATATCGTCGAGGTGATCGCACATCATCATGCCATCGAGCACAGCCAGGCAGCGAAGCCGCTAGTAGCCCTGGTGCACTTGAGCGATCTTCTGTGCCGCATGCGTGGCCTGGGTTACGGCTACTATGAGCGGCACAAGGTAGACTTGATCGCCGATCCCGCATGGGCCATTCTCTCGAAGCAACACCGCGATCTCGAGGCTATGGACTTGGTCCTATTCACCTTTGAACTCGATGAAGCGGTCGAAGAAATCCATGCCCTGGTAGCCACGGTATTCGGGTCGGCGCCCGCGCTGGCGCGCACCTGAGGGCTGGAGAACAATTCCGAGTTGGTTATGTGGTGACGGGGCGGAGCCTTGCCTGAGCGGAGCCGAAGGGCCCCGTCTAAGCGGAGCATAGCCCCGCTTCCACACAAAGGCCGGAAGTCTTCACCAGCGCAGTCCCACCGTGATGGGCATCACAATCGTCTGCCCGTCGGCCTGATACGCGCGATGGTAGCGCCATTCGATGTAGACCTTGGCATGGTCGAAACGGTTCAGACGATACGTGACTCCGCCGCCATAGTTGAAACCGCCGGCGACCCTGGAATTCGAGGACATGATCTGCGGGGTCGTGATCCCGCCGTTGATGCAGGTAAGGTCCCACCACCTCCATGCCGGCTGGCATAGTTGCGGGGGGTTGAGCGGCTGGCTGTGCGCCAGCGAAACGCTGCGATCATAGAAACCTACGCCAAATATTCCGTAGGCGGCAAACTTGCCAATATGCTTGGGCACGTTGACGATGCCGTCCAGGCTGAACGACTGCATTCGCCCGCTTTGGGGTCCTGGGAGCTGACCCACGATCACGCTGGGTCTGAAGTCGAGGTTGTAGTACATATATTCGGCATCCGCGCCGAACATGCGGGTGAAGTTCATGCCGGCTCCAAACACTGCGTGAGGAGAGTTGCCGACATAGCCGGCAACATCGTCTTTGCCAATGCCCAGCCCGCCACCTACGTTGAAACTGTAACGATTGAAATTCGATTGTGCCGAAGCCGATGCGATCAGTCCGCAGAAAGTAAATAACAACAGTATCCGATTCCTCAATCTCGATCTCCTCTTTCGTAGAGCCAAAGTCGAACCGCCGCGTGCGGCGGCGTACTCGCAGTCGTGCAGCCACCAGCCCTGCTCCTACAGCCAAAGTCTTGCCACCATCGCCGTTCTTCAACTTAGATGCGCGTACAGAATAACGAAAGCCAGCCTTTTTCCTCAGCAATCTCAGGAAAAAGGCCGACAGCTTGCGGAGAAACTCCAACTTCTCAACGACCGGGAAGGGCACGAGTTTACTCGTGCCGTTATGTCGTCGGAAATGTCCGCGCTTTAGCGCCTGAGGTGTGCTTTTCTCTTTACCCTCGACTAGTTTTTCCGCAAGCTGTAAAGCGATGCCGGATTCGAAGCAAGCGTTTCAACAGCCTGGCAGACAGTCAGTTGTGCCCGGCGCTCGCCCCGCGCGTGTGGTGGATCTTCCCGTAAAACACCGGCCAGTACTCGCGCAGCATGTTTCCACCCGCCTTGGTCGCCAAGTCCAGACCATACCGAAAGAAAGTATCTCCGACGGTGCGATTCTGATCCGGCCAGTAGACATTCGCCAATCCCTCCGCCATCAGTGGACCCGCTAGCCCGGACCAGTTGGCAACGTCGCGTCCGTCATCGTCGCGCGTGACGAAAACTCGCTGCACCGAATATTTCACGGCGTGGAAAAAGCCGGGCCTGATCTCCGGATAGAAACGCGGATCCTGACGCAGCGCGGACGCCAGCACAAACGTTCCGAAGAAATTGCTGGACGCCTGGCGCGCCATGGACGATCCGAAGCGTTTGCCATATCCACCCGACTCTTGTCCATAGCCGGTGGGAGAATCATTCGCTTGGCCGACCGATGAACCCAGGGCCGCCCACGTGAACGTGTGCACCGAGATGCTGTTGTCCACGAACAGTTCAAATTTTTGCGCCGGCGAAAGCCGCTCGGTACTGGCCGCGATGTCGGGGAAAACGATGGACTTCCTCTCCAAAAGATTGTACAAGGCCACGGGCTGAAGCTGCGACAGCGTGCTCGGACTTTGGCTGGCAGGCGCAGCGCCGGTCTGGGTTTGAGTCTGGGGCTTCGGCGTTTCCTGGGCGAATGCTCGAATGGTTGAGCCAGACGCGATCACTCCGAAAATAATCAACCAGCGCAGCGGCGGTTGCCACCGAGGGGCGTGGTCGAACTGCGCTCGGCCCCAGCACGCCCGATTTTGGCGTCTTACTGTGGAGACAGGCATTCCCCCAGCGATGCTGATTCCCCGGTGCGACAGCATCGCTAGAGATTACCCAATCGCAAGCCCGACGGCAAACGCGAGGAGTCAGGTTGCAAAGTTTCAAGGTTTCAAGGAGAAAGCTTGTCGCGCCGATGGTTAACTTTAAACCTTGCAACCTTGAAACTTTGAAACCTGCCTTTAAGCAACTTCTCCGGTCCGGGCCGCCAGGTAATCCAGCAGTTCGCCGACGGTCAGGCCCGACTCCAGCAACACAATCATCTGGTCTGCGCTGACTCCAACCTGTGCGCCCAATGCAACCACTTTGGCGACCGCGCGCTGCAGCGCTTCTTTCTGCGCCAACGTGAGCGGCTCGGCTAGATCACGACTCATGGCTGTGGTCAGATCCAGTTCTATCGTCATTTCGAATACTCCGTCACCGGCTTGTGACACCAGCTTGCGGTTATGATCCGCCAATCCAGCCGGTCTGCGCTGTGACGCCGCTTACTTCAATTTGTGATGGAAGGGACGTGCGAGCCCCCTCGCAAAAACCAGAAGGGGGAACGCTCCGCCAGGCAGTTGGGTTTCTCTGTGTCCCTGTGACTCTGTGGTGAGAAAGCTAGGTTAGGACAGCCCCGCCCCAATCATTTCCCCATCAACTCCAGAATCGCAGTCATCTCGACTTCGACTCCGGTCTTGAGGCTGGGTTCACGATCGGGCGCGAAGTAGGGAGAATGCGGGCCCGGAATCGCCTCCCCACTTTTCTTAGCCGCCGCATATTTCTCCGGATTGACCGCGCCCAATTCGAGCATGACGCTAGGAATCCCCGAGTACCGGTATTCGGCAAAATCATCGCTCGCCATAATCGGGCGTCCGAGTACCACGTTCGAATCTCCCATCACCTGCTTCAGCCGATCCGCCAGCCGGTTGGTGGTTTGCGGATCGTTATAAACCGCGCCGACGCCCTCCTCCAGTTCGATAAGCGGCTTTTTCGGCGCGCCCGCTGCTGCCGCTTCCGCGACCGCAATTCGCTCGATCGATGCCAGCAGATGTTTGCGCACTTCATCCTTATATGACCGCACCGTCAACTGCATCAGCACTTCGTCGGGAATGATGTTGTTCTTCGTCCCACCATGGATCGCACCTACCGTAATAACGGCCGGCTCTTGCGGATCGATCTCGCGCGACACGATGGTCTGCCAACTAACAATGGTCCGCGCGGCGATCACGATGGGATCGATCGTTTCCTGCGGCGCCGACCCGTGTCCGCCGACACCGTACACGGTGACGTTCACGGAATCGGCATTCGACGCGCTGAAGCCCGGCGTGTAGCCGACCTTCCCGGCAGGGAGCCCGTTGCTGTCGTGCACGGCGAAGACGAAGTCGGGCTTGGGAAAGCGAGTGAACAGGCCCTCTTTGATCATGGCCTTGGCGCCGCCGATGCGCTCTTCAGCGGGCTGGCCCACATAGATAAAGGTCCCGTGCCAGCGGTCTTTATTCTGCACCAGCAGGGCAGCGGTTCCGATGCCAATCGCCATGTGCAGATCGTGGCCGCAGGCATGCATCACCGGCACCTCGACGCCGCGGTCATCATGCGTGGTGACATGGCTGGCGTACGCGAGCCCCGTTTTCTCCGGCACCGGCAAGGCATCGAGTTCGGCGCGCAGCATGACCACCGTGCCAGGACCGTTCTTGAACACACCGACGACGCCTGTGCCGCCAAATCCGGTGGTGACGTCGTATCCGAGCTTGCGCAACTGGTCGGCAATCTTGGCCGCGGTCTTCTCCTCGTGATAGGAGAGTTCAGGATTGCGGTGCAAATCGAGATAGAGCGCTTCGACCTGGGGATAAACGGCATCGACCTGAGTGGACGCGACGCGCCAGGGCTCGGCGGCCCAAGACGCGACGGAGAGCAAAAACAGGAAAAGCAGAAGACGTTTCATAAATTGCGTTCCATATGATTTAGTGATTTAGCTCGCTTTATTTTAGTGTGGTTGACTTAGTGTGGTGACGGGGCTCCGCCCCGTCCAAGCGGGGCAAAGCCCCGCTTCCACACGGGCTAGCGCGCCGCCGTGACTGCACAGTGCTGATCGAAGGCGGCCTTGAGGTCTACGGCGATGGCAGCGGCGTCACGGGTTTCGATCTGGTGGCGCTGCATCATATAGACCAGCTTCGTGTCGCGCAGAATCGCGATGGAAGGCGAAGACGGCGGGTATCCAGTGAAATAAGACCGGGCACGCTCGGTCGCTTCCACGTCCTGTCCGGCAAATACGGTCGCGATCTTGCCGGGCTTGGCCGCATTCTGCAAAGCCAGCCGCACCGCTGGACGCATGCGCCCCGCAGCACATCCGCAAATGGAATTCACCACCACCATGGTGGTGCCGGGTTCATTCTGCACAAAGCGGTCAACCTCGGCCGCGCTGCGTAGCTCTTCAATTCCCAGGCGCGTTAGTTCTTCACGCATCGGGATCACCATTATTTCGGGATACATGGACTCTCCTGTAATTTCTAAAATCTTGTCATCCCGACCCTGAGCGAAGCCGAAGGGGGAGGAATTTGCAGTTTCGCCGAAGCGATTCGCAATGTAGCTCGCTTCTCAATATGCCTGCGCAGGCAGACATGAGATGCTCACTCCAATATAGAGTGAAATCAGCTTGCTGACCATTCAGGAAAACGTCCCGCTGGCGCCGCTGACTACCTTGCAGGTGGGAGGAGCGGCGCGCTACTTCGCGGAACTGCGGAGAGAAGACGAGGTTGAAGAGGCCGTGCAGTTCGCGAAAACCCGCAATCTCCCGCTGTTCGTGCTGGGCGGCGGAAGCAACCTGGTGATAGCCGATTCCGGCTGGCCCGGCCTCGTGCTGAAAATTGCGATCGGCGGAATCGCGACGCCAGCCACCAGCGATGCCACCGGCAACTCCGTGCTCTTCAGCGTAGGCGCAGGCGTCAATTGGGATGACTTTGTCGCGCAAACCATCGTGCAGAATTGTGCCGGAGTCGAGTGTCTGAGCGGAATTCCAGGCAGCGTCGGCGGCACGCCTGTGCAAAACGTGGGCGCCTATGGGCAGGAGGTCGCCACCACCATTGAATCGGTGCGCGCCTTCGACTTGAAACAAGACCGCATTGTCGTTTTGCCCAAACCAGCCTGCGGATTCCGTTATCGCACCAGCATCTTCAACAGCACCGAACGTGGCCGCTACGTCATCTTGCGTGTGAACTACCGGTTGAAGCGGGGTGGCGCTCCAAGTTTGAAGTACGCCGATTTGCAAAAGCACTTTGCGGAAAGGCTTGCCGAAAAAAAGAAGCCATCGCTCGCTGAAGTGCGCGAGGCGGTGCTCGCAATCCGCCGAAGCAAAGGCATGCTGATCGTCCCCGGAGACGCAGATTGCCGTAGCGCCGGATCCTTCTTCAAAAATCCCGTACTCACCGAAGCCCAGTTCAAGGAACTGGCCGAACGCGCCGAATCCAAGGGCCTCGAGATTCCCAGCTACCCCGCTCTCAATGCGCAACGCAAAGTTGCCGCAGCCTGGCTGGTGGAACACTCAGGATTCTCCAAGGGATACGCGGCAGGATCTGCCGGCATCTCGCAAAAACATGCGCTAGCCCTAATCAACCGCGGAGCCGCGAAGGCAAGCGATATAGTCGGTCTGAAAGATGAAATCCAGCACGGAGTACAAGAAGCGTGGGGGATTCAACTGGAACCGGAGCCAGTATTCGTAGGCTTTTGAAGGGCATTTGCTTTCCCGTAGAGACGGGGCTTGCCCCGTCTCCTGCGTGCGGCGCCACAGCAGTGCGTTCGATCCGAGACGCGGCAACCCACGTCTCTACAGGGAAGGAAAATAAGGGGCGGCGCATCCCGGAGCGACAGATCCCCCCATGCCGGCCCAGAGGTATCCGTTTACCGCGGGATCCGCCCCCCTGATTCATCGGCCAGTTCCCGCGCTCGCTTGAAGATCCTTCGGAACATCTCCTTGGTCAGCTTCCCGGTCTGCGTGTTCTGATTCGATGGGTGGTAGGACGCCAGAAGGATGCGCCCATCGGGCAGCCCATATTCCGCCCCGTGGCGAAACTCATACTCCCGCTTGCCCGCGATCAGCTTTCTCCGCTTCAAATAATTCAGATAGGCGTCGAATCCGATTCTCCCCAAAGCAACGACGACACGCAGCTCTTTGAGTCCTTCGAGTTCCCGCTCCAGAAACGGAGCGCAGTTGGCCAGTTCCTCGGGCAGAGGTTTATTATCCGGCGGCGCGCAGCGAGCGGCGGCGGTTATGTAGAGACCGTTCAGCACCTGACCATCGTCGCGAGCGGTCGCGGTGGGCAGCAGGGCGAATCCGGTTTCGTGCAGCACCGGATACATGAAGTTGCCGGAAGCATCTCCGGTAAAAGGGCGGCCGGTGCGATTGGAGCCGTGCGCGCCGGGAGCGAGTCCAAGCACAAGGACGCGGGCACGAGCATCGCCAAAGCCAGGCACAGGCTTGCCCCAGTACGAGCAGTCGCGGTAAGCGCGACGCTTCTCCCGCGCAATCCGCTCGCGATACGCAACCAGCCGAGGACAAAGCGTGCAGGAGACAACGTCGGCATTCAGAACGGTGAGCCAGTGAGGGACGGCCATTCCCTCAATTGTATTAGCTCGTGTGGCGCGGACGCCCCCGTCCGCGGCCGTTGCAGTTGCTGTTGCAGTTGCCGTTGCCGTTGCTCTTTCCGCAGCCCTGATAGCCAAGTCCGCCAGAGTTGTATCCGCTGCAAGCCTTCGCGGACAGCGGTGTCCGCACCATACAAGAGATCACCTATTACTTTGGTGAGCAGGAAATCCCCCACCGCCGTTTGACGTTGCTCTTCAAGAGTCTTTACACTCAAGTTTGTGGCACAAGGCGCCGCAGCGGAGCAATTCCCTCCCGACTCTGCTGCCGCCGCCGCACGGGAAAGGCAACTGTGAGCCCCACTGATATCAAAGAAGGCGCGACTAAAGAAAGCGCCACCAAGCGCGAGATCTCGGTTGAGATCCCGGTCGAGGATGTCACCCGGCAGACCGACGCGCTGATCCAGAAGTATCAGAAGGTGGCGCGCATTCCCGGCTTCCGGCGCGGCCACGTTCCGGCATCAATTATTCGCCAGCGCTTTTCCGAAGAGATCAAGACCGACATGGTTGAAGCGTTGATCCCGCGCTTCTTCCGGCAGGAGGCCGAGAGGCTGAGCCTGCATCCGGTATCGCAGCCGCGAGTTACCGACCTGCATCTGCACGATGGCGAACCGTTGCGCTTCAAAGCCGCGTTCGAGGTTCTGCCCGAGATCAAGCTTGAAGGTTACAAGGAGTTGCGCGCCGAAAAGCCGGAGATCGCGGTTTCCGAGGCGGACGTGGAGCAGGCGCTCGCCGATCTGCGCGAGCGGCATGCCAGTTTCAATCCCATCGAGGGCCGCGCCCTCGCCGATGGCGATTTCGCTCAGGTTTCGCTTGATGGCACTCCGAAAGCCGGCGAAGCCAAGACTGGCGAACAAGAGTCCGACGAAGGCCAGCCCGTGCACATGGATGAAGTGCTGGTCGAAATCGCAGGCCAGAACACCATGCCCGAGTTCACCGAACACCTGCGCGGCACGAACCCGGGAGACGAGCGTAGCTTCGACGTGAACTATCCGAAAGATACCGAAGACAAACGCCTGGCCGGAAAGACGTTTACTTATTCGGTGAAGGTGCAGTCTATCAAGCAGAAGAGCCTGCCGGAGCTGAACGACGAGTTCGCCAAGCAACTCGGTGAATTCCAGACGGTGGACGATTTGCGCAAGGCCGTTCGCGAGCAAATGGAATCCGAACGCAAACACCGGGCGGAACACGAGGCCAAGGATAAGCTGGTGGGACAGCTGATTCAGCGCAACGATTTTGAAGTTCCCGATTCGTTGATCGAGCAACAGATCGACATCCGGCTGGAGCGGGGACTGCGCGCCCTGGCGGCGCAGGGTCTGACCGCCGAGCAGATGAAAAAAATGGATTTGCCCCGTCTGCGCGCCGGGCAGCGCGACCAGGCGGTTCACGATGTGAAAGCTGCGCTGCTGCTCGAAAGAGTGGCGGAAGAAGAGAACATTCAGGTCAGCGATGAAGAGTTCGATCGGGAACTGGAAGCGCTGGCCAGACAATCAAAACAGACGTCCGAAGCAGTACGCGCTCGTTTGACACGGGATGGGGGCCTCGATAGGATACGAACACGAATCCGCAACGAAAAGACCCTCGAATTTTTGTATCACCAGTCCGCATAATTCATAATTAATGATGCGGGCCATTGAAATCCTCCCCTGAACGACGAGACCGGCTTTAGGGCAGGAGTGTGGAAAGGGTGAACGTGAACAAGAATTCCAACGATGCACAAATGATGCTCGTACCGATGGTGATCGAGCAAACCGGCCGCGGCGAACGAGCCTATGACATTTATTCCCGGCTGCTCCGCGACAACATCATCTTTATTGGCACGCCGATTGATGACAATATCGCCAACCTGGTAATCGCCCAGATGCTGTTCCTGGCGCAGGAAGACCCGGAGAAAGACATTCAGCTCTACATCAACTCGCCGGGCGGATCGATTACCGCGGGCATGGCGATCTACGACACCATGCAGTACGTAAAGAATGACGTGACCACGATCTGCATCGGTCAGGCAGCTTCGATGGCGGCATTGCTGCTTTCGGCGGGCGAAGCCAAAAAGCGGCTGGCGCTGCCGAACTCGCGCATCCTTATCCACCAGCCCTCGATGGGCGGGCTTTCCGGGCAGGCCACCGATATTGACATTCATGCTCGTGAAATTCTGCGCATGCGGGAGATTACTAATCAGTTACTGGCCAAGCACAGCGGGCAGAAGCTGGATAAAGTGGAGAAAGACGTGGAACGCGATTTCATCATGAACTCGCAGCAGGCTAAGGAATACGGAATCATCGACGATATCATCTATAAGACAAGATAGACGCGGTAGAGGGCTAGTCTTAATATATGATCGCCATTTCGTGAAGCAGTTGGTAGAGCCGCGGTTCGCCGCGTCTCCGCCCGGGAGCAGGAAGCCAGCCGCGGCTAGGCCACCAGAAAAGGAGTAAGGCCGAGTGAAAACCAGATCGGGTTCGGAAGAGATGTTGCGCTGTTCGTTCTGCCACAAGTCGCAGGACGCGGTCGCGAAGCTGATCTCGTCGCCCAGCGATTATCCCCGGGCATACATCTGCGATGAGTGCGTAGCCGTCTGCAACTCGATCCTCGAAGACGACCGCACCGCGACGCCATCCGCGGCGGTTCCCAACCAACTGCCGAAACCGCAGGAAGTAAAAACCTTCCTCGACGAATACGTCATTGGACAGGAGCAGACCAAGAAGAAGCTGGCCGTCGCAGTCTATAACCACTACAAGCGCATCTACATGAATCGCCAGCGCACCGGCGATGGCGTCGAACTGACCAAGTCGAATATTCTGCTGATCGGTCCGACCGGAACCGGCAAGACGCTGCTCGCTCAAACCCTCGCGCGCATGCTAGACGTGCCCTTCGCCATTGTGGACGCGACTACGCTCACCGAGGCTGGTTATGTCGGCGAGGATGTCGAGAACATCATCCTTAAACTCCTGCAGGCAGCCGAAGGCGACGTCAACCGCACCCAGACTGGCATCATCTATATCGACGAAATCGACAAGATCGGGCGCAAGGACGAAAATCCCTCGATCACGCGCGACGTGTCCGGCGAGGGCGTGCAGCAGGCATTGCTCAAGATTCTCGAAGGCACCATCGCCAACGTTCCGCCGCAGGGTGGACGCAAGCATCCGCATCAGGAATTCACTCCCGTCGATACCACCAACATCCTCTTCATTTGCGGCGGCGCCTTCGTCGGCTTGGAGAAAATCATCGGCCGCCGCATCGGCAAGAAGGCTCTCGGCTTCAAATTGGGAGACGACGAGGAAACCGAGGCGGGCCTGGATGCGAAGCGCAACTTTGAGATGGTCTCAGAAGCGCAGCCCGAGGATCTGATCAAGTTCGGCCTGATCCCCGAATTCGTAGGGCGACTCCCAGTCATGGGAGTGCTGCAGCAGCTGGACGAAAACGCGCTGGTGGAAATTCTGACGCGCCCGAAAAATGCGATCGTGAAACAGTATCAGCGCCTGTTCGAGTTTGAAAACGTACGCCTGAAGTTCAGCGACGATGCCAACCGCGCGATTGCGCGCCAGGCCATGGCCCGCAAAGTTGGCGCCCGCGGCTTGCGCATGATTCTCGAAGAACTCATGCTCGAACTGATGTATAGTCTGCCCAGTCAGAAGAAAGTCAAGGAATTTGAAGTGACTCGCGAGATGGTGGAAAAGCGCAACGTCTCACTTGCCATGATCGAGAAAGCAGCAAGCTAAAATGCGGCAACAGGCCGTAGTGCAAGTAACACTTGTATTAGAGTAAGACTTGTATCAGGGTATGCCTTTAGGCATACCGCAAGTGCCGGGTTACGGCGCTTCGTATCAGGGTATCGCTTTAGCGATACCGCGAGGTTTGCGGAATCAGCCCCTTTAGGGGCTGGAGTTGTCAGCACAGGCTGTTAAAGCAAAAAGCGACCAGAGACGGGAGACCGAGTTGTCGAACCCCAAGGAAAAGTTTGAGAGCAAGAAACTACCGATGATGCCCATTCGGGACGTCGTCATCTTCCCCTACATGATGACTCCGTTCGTGGTGGGCCGGGAGTCGAGCGTTCGCGCGCTCGAAGAAGCTCTGGCCAGCGATAAGAAGATCTTTCTTGCCACTCAACATGATGCCAGCATCGACGAACCCAAAGCCGGGGACATCTTCCAGGTCGGCACCATCGTCAATATCGTGCAGAGCCTCAAACTGCCCGACGGCAACATCAAGGTGCTGGTCGAAGGCATCGAGCGCGGCAAGATCCTGCAGGTCGTCGAGACCGATGGCTATCTGCAAGCGACCGTGCGCGTCGCCCGTTATGCCACCGAGACCACGGCGCAGATTGAGGCCGGTATGCAGCGCGTCACCGCGCTGTTCGAGCAATATGTAAAGCTTTGCCAGTCGCTGAACTATGAAACCATGATCGCCGCCGTGCGCATGGAAGATCCCGCGAAGCTGACCGACACCATCGCCGCCAACCTGCAACTGGCCATCGAGGAAAAGCAGGGACTGCTGGAAATTTTCGATCCCGCCGAAAGATTGAACCGGATCGGCGACGTGCTCGACGTGGAAATCGAAAAGCTCAACATGGATCGCACCATCCAGTCGCGAGTCAAGAGGCAGATGGAAAAGGCGCAGAAAGAGTATTACCTCAACGAGAAAATCAAGGCCATCCAGAAGGAACTGGGCCGAGGCGAAAAGAGCGAATTCGACGAACTGAAGAAGAAGATCGAAGCCGCGGGCATGCCGAAAGAAGTTCGCGACAAGGCGATCCAGGAACTGAAAAAGCTGGAAGCGATGCCGCCCATGTCGGCGGAATCGACGGTCTCGCGCAACTATCTCGACTGGTTGCTGGCGGTGCCGTGGAAGAAACGGTCGAAGGAAATCCGCAACATCACGCGTGCCGAGAAGACTCTGAACGAAGATCACTATGGCCTGGAGAAGATCAAGGAGCGCATCCTCGAATTTCTCGCCGTCCGCCAGTTGGTGAAAAACCCCAAAGGCTCGATTCTCTGCTTCGTCGGACCTCCCGGCGTGGGCAAAACTTCGCTGGGAATGTCGATCGCCAAGGCGACCGGCCGCAAATTCGTTCGTATGTCGCTCGGCGGCGTGCGCGATGAAGCCGAAATCCGCGGCCATCGCCGCACCTACATCGGCGCCCTGCCTGGCCAGATCATCCAGATGATGAAAAAAGCCGGCACCAAGAACCCGGTGTTCATGCTCGACGAAGTCGACAAAATGTCCATGGACTTCCGCGGCGACCCGTCGGCGGCTCTGCTCGAAGTTCTCGACCCAGAACAGAACTTCATGTTCGTCGACCATTACCTCGACGTCGAGTACGACCTGTCGCAAGTCTTCTTCGTGGCCACGGCAAACGTGATTCACACCGTTCCGCCCGCCCTTCAGGATCGCATGGAAGTGCTGCGCCTGCACGGCTACACGGAGCCGGAGAAAGTTGAGATCGCGAAACAGTTCCTGGTGCGGAAGCAAATGTTGCAGGCCGGGCTGACGGAGAAAAACATACAGTTCTCCGACGACGCCATCCGCCAGATCATTCGCAGCTATACCCGCGAAGCCGGAGTGCGCAACCTGGAACGTGAGATTGGCAACATCTGCCGCAAAGTTGCGCGCAAGGTAGTCAAAGAGGGCGCGAACTTCTCGGCTTCGATCCAGGCAGATAAGATTGGCGACTACCTCGGCGTTCTGAAGTTCCGCGACACCCTGGCCCACGAGAAGAGCGAAGTAGGCCTGGTGACAGGCCTGGCCTGGACCGAAGTAGGAGGCTCCATCCTCAGCACCGAAGCCTCGGTGGTGGACGGCAAAGGAAAGCTAACCTTAACCGGCCAACTGGGCGACGTGATGCAGGAATCCGCGCAGGCGGCGATGTCGTACATTCGCTCGCGAGCAGCGCGTCTGGGACTGCCCCGCGACTTCTACCGCAACCAGGACATTCACGTACACGTGCCCGAAGGAGCGATTCCAAAGGATGGCCCCTCCGCCGGCATCACTATAGCCACCGCTCTAGCCAGCGCGCTGAGCCGGATTCCGGTGCGCCGCGATATCGCCATGACGGGAGAGATCACACTGCGCGGCAAGGTGCTGCCCATCGGCGGATTGAAAGAAAAACTCCTGGCCGCCCATCGCGCCGGATTGTTCGAAGTGATTCTGCCGCAGGAAAACGAGAAAGATGTGGCGGAGGTCCCGGAGAACCTGCGCACCGCCATGAAACTGCATTTCGTGGACAACATGGATCAAGTGCTGGCCGTAGCGCTCGAAGGCCCGCTGCCGCAGATGCCCTCCGAAGCCGAGACCATGGCTCCGATCGCTACCCCGCCGGCCGGGGAGATCCCTACGGCCCGGCAGTAGACGACGCCGCAGTGGAATCCCACTCATTGCAAAATGCGCAATGAACGGGGCATCCGGTATCTGGCGACACTCCTGTAAACGTCTCTCGCTCGCTGAGCGGGCACATACACTTACAATAACTTGTATGTACAAATGTTCCACGTGGAACACTTTGTACTTGCGGGATTGTACATATGGATGTATAAGTACCTATGAAGAAAAAGCGAAAAGCAGTGAAGAAGCGGCGGAACATTGCCCGGCTGCGGGCTTCCGCCGACGGGGAGAAACTTCCGTTGGATTTGGCCCCGGAATGGCGGAAATACTACAAGCCCCTCAAGAAGCCGATCACGCTGCGTCTGGACGCCGACGTTCTCGCCTGGTTCAAAAAGCAGGGCCGGGGCTACCAGACGAGGATCAACCGGGTGCTCCGGAAGACGATGGCGCAAGGTATGAAGATATGAGGGCGTAGCTGAATGTGTGGTGGCGGGGCTTTGCCCAGCCGGGACGGGGCAGAGCCCCGCCACCACACAAAGCGGCGCTGAAATAGAGTCATGGAGCCGGAACCTCGCAGCCGGGTTGGATTCAGCCTTAAGGGATCGGCGGGGCTCGTTGTCGCCGTTGCTGTTGTCGCGGTGCTGCTGATCATGCTGCCAGCCTATCGCTTATTTTTTCTGATTAGCTTTCTCATCGGGCTGGTCATTGCGGGTGGGCTCACGCTCTGGCACAAACTGCATCCGATCAAAGAGCAGGACGTGGAAACCAAGCATCCTCTTGGGCTTTAGCAGGCGCTTTCGCAAAATTTATTTTCCCGCTGCGCTTGCCATGTGCAACCCAAACACTGGAAACTGTCTGCATGCGGATTCTGGCGAACTTCATGCTCTCGGCGAGTGACTTGACCCACTTCCCTGCCCCCACCGTGCCGGAGATCGCGTTTCTTGGACGATCAAACGTCGGGAAATCGAGCGTGATCAATGCGCTGGTGGGCAAGAAGCTGGCCCGCACCAGCAATACTCCTGGACGGACGCGCAGCATTAACTTCTACGAAGTCCGCCGGGCAGGCCAACCCAACCCCGAGTTGCGGTTCGCTGACCTGCCGGGCTACGGCTACGCCAAGGTCTCCCGCGAAATCTCCGCGGACTGGGCTCGCTTTGTCGATCCTTACCTGCACCAGCGTTCGAGCCTGGCGCTCTGCCTGGCGCTGGTCGATTCGAACATTCCTCCGCAGGAAAGCGATGGCCAGTTGCTGGAGTTCCTGGCGGCCAAAGGGCGGCCACATGCGATTGTGGCGACCAAGTGCGACCGGCTTTCTGGCAACCACCTGCACCAGGCGATGCGCACGCTGGGGCAGGCATATGGCGGGGTGCCCATCGTGGCGTTCTCGGCCAAGACCGGCGCCGGCAAAGAGGAACTGTGGAACCGGATTCGTGCCTCTTTGTCTTTGTCCTTATCGGCTTCCCCGGGGTCGCAATTTCCGGCGTCCTAAAGTTCTTCCCGCAATTGGCCGATCCAAGTTAAGAGCAGCAGCTTATCGGAGGCGTTTTTGGGTCCGCATAACGATGTCGGACAACCCGTCTTGCCACGCGACCCAAGTAGCGGCGAAGAAGGTGTGAACTATCTTCGGCGGCTAAAGGGAGGAATGTTGGGAGGTGCGTCCGCTGACGCCGCTGCAACTCCAACTCCAATTCCAGTCCCAGCTCCAACGACCGGCGAATCTCCAGCAAATGCGACCCGTCGCGCGGGCAAAGAGCGGCGCCAAAGCCCCCGGCTTCGTTGTTCGGGCAGTGTGGAGTTTCGAACCGAGGGCAACGACGTGCGCATGTGGGGAACCCTCACCGACGTCAGCCTGCATGGATGCTATGTGGAAATGAACACGACGTTTCCCGCCGGCACGAAAGTGGACCTTGTACTCAAGTCGTTCGGTATGCAGATTCAGGCTCCAGGGACGGTCCGCGTCACCTACCCTTTCCTGGGCATGGGCATCTGTTTCGCGGAAATCAAAGCAGAACAACTGTTGCAACTGAAGCAACTCCTCGGCGCACTGGCTGGGCACAGCGCCGTCTCCAATAGCGGATCGGCTGAGGAGAACAGTATGAACGCGACCCAGAGGTCTGCCCACCCGAAAACCTTGCTCGATGAGATTAAGGTGTTCTTTCAAACGAAGCAGCTGCTCTCTCGTGAAGAGTTTAACCAGATCGCCAAACGGCTTCGCCACTTCTGAGTTCTTCCTCCATAGGATTTCAGGGGCGGGCGAGCCGTTTGGCGGGCTCCGGAGAGTTACTCCGGTGGTGGCGGGTGGTGTGCGTTGAGGACAATCCTTCCGTTATCATTAACGGCATATGGCCAAATATCTAGTGACCGGCGCTGCCGGCTTCATCGGGTCCTCGCTGGTGCGCGCTCTTTTGCAACGTGGCGACCAGGTTCGAGGCATCGATAACTTCTCCACCGGCAGACGCGAAAACCTGACCGAAGTGATGAACCAGATTGACTTCCGCGAAGCTGACATCCTCGATTTGGATGCCATGCACAAGGCGTGCGCAGGCATTGATTACGTGCTCCACGAGGCAGCCATTCCGTCGGTCCCAAAATCGGTGCTCGACCCTGTGGGCAGCAACCAGGTGAATGTCGACGGCACGGTCAATGTTCTTGTGGCGGCGCGCGACGCGAAGGTGAAGCGCGTGGTGTATGCCGCCTCATCCTCGGCATATGGGGACACCCCGACCCTTCCCAAGCACGAGGCCATGACCCCCAACCCGATCTCGCCGTATGCCGTGGCCAAGCTGGCCAGCGAGCTTTACATGGTGTCGTTCTACCGTTGTTATGGCCTCGAAACCGTCTGCCTGCGTTACTTCAATATTTTCGGACCACGGCAGGACCCTTCGTCGCCCTACTCCGGCGTGCTCGCCAAATTCAGCATGCAGATGCTGCGTGGGGAACAGCCTACGATTTTTGGCGATGGCGAAACCAGCCGTGACTTCACCTACATTGACAACGCGGTTTCGGCAAATCTGCTGGCGTGCACTGCACCGGCGGCGGAGTGCGCCGGACGCGTCTTTAACTGTGCCACAGGACAGCGGACCTCGTTGAATGAAACTTTCCATGCTTTGCAACCACTGACCGGCTACAAAGGCACCGTCAAGTACAGTCCGGAACGAGCCGGAGACATCAAACATTCGTTGGCCGACATCACGCTGGCGGAAAAGCATTTGCGCTACAAGGTTCTAGTGAACTTTGCCGACGGCCTGCGGCGTACGGTGGAGTGGTATAAGAGCGAGGCCCAGGCTGTTCGAGGCTGAGCGGTCGTTGGTCGGTAGTCGTTGGTCGTTAGTCGTTAGCTGGTTGCAAAAGCTGTCAGCCATCAGCGCGGGAAGAAGACGTCGGACTTATGACGCTGGATGGTGTGCATCCTCGGCGGGAGGAGATTTCGGTTCCCTGGACTTTTCCCAAGCGGTGAGTTCGTTCAGGTCATAGCGGAACGGACCATAGGCGCTGAAGGTTTGCTCGTCGAACAGCCGCCTGGCGCCGCAGCTCAGGCAAACCTGATAGGAATATCCCTGCACGCCTGTCGGCCAGCTCATCTTGCGGTGCCAGCAGCCTCGGAACGCCACCACGGCCGCACCCGCCAGACTGCTTGCCACCACTCCGGGCCACCACCAGCTGTACTTCTTCAGCTTTACTTGCTTTCCCTGCTCAACTGCTTCGGTCATCACTTCTCCGTTGCCTGAGACGAGGCAAGGCTCGTCTCTACAAAGCTGCTACTTAACCATAGGATGAATCGTGACGAAGGGCAAAATCGAAGGGACGTAGGTTCGGGGGTCCGCGAAACCGGCCGCGCGGGGTGCAGTCCCAGAGCCGCAAAAGGACGTGTACCAACGGACATTGCGGTACCCTCCCAAAGACTATTAGGCTCGATGTTGGAGTTGTGTGCGTCGTTTCCTGGGGAGGGGTGTTGTTACACCGGCCTATGCTGAGGCCTGACCGGTG
>Ga0209448_10000118_pt1 | contig 28907 bp, 28 predicted proteins | sample BogFormECP14_OM2_FD_188245 | JGI IMG/M metagenome (GOLD analysis project Ga0209448, IMG submission 188245) | Bog forest soil microbial communities from Calvert Island, British Columbia, Canada - ECP14_OM2 (SPAdes) (version 2) | ecosystem: Environmental > Aquatic > Freshwater > Wetlands > Bog ... | reverse complement strand
AGACCATCTCGCTTGTCGCTGCATCCGAAGGAACGTAAATCTCGAAACCGTCTTCGCCGGTGTAACCTGTACGCGCAATGAGCGTGTTCTTCAGGCCGCAGACAGTGCCGTGCGTAAACCAATAGTTTTTGATCACGGCCAGATTTGCGTTGGTCAGTTTTTGCAGCAACTCTTGCGCGCGCGGGCCCTGTATCGCGAGCTGGGTGTACGTGTCGCTCAGGTCTTCCACGACGCAGTCGAAGCCTTTGGTGTTTTCGCGAACCCAGTTGATGTCTTTCTCGCGCGTGCCAGCGTTGATCACCAGCAGGTAGTCGTCTTCGCCGAGACGATGAACGATTACATCGTCTACAAAAGTGCCCTCCGGATAAAGCATCGCCGAATAATGCGCCTGACCAATGGCCAGCTTGGAAGCGTCGTTCATACTGAGGTGCTGAACCGCCGCGAGAGCGCCTCCCGGCGTGCGGCCAATACGAATCCTGATGTCACCCATGTGGCTGACGTCGAAAACACCGACACTGGAGCGCACCGCTTTATGTTCCGCGACCAACCCGCCCGTTGCCGGGTACTCGACGGGCATATCCCACCCGCCGAAATTGACCATTTTCGCCCCCAAACGACGGTGCACCGCGTTAAGCGGCGTCTTGCGAAGTTCCGTGATGGGAGGAGTCGTGACGGATTCCATTCCGTGTGCTCAAGCAGAAATCGATACTAACATGCGCCTCGGAACGCGTCAAAGAAGGGCACCTTGGATGGGAAAAGCAGAAGCGAGCGACAGAGCCCCAAGCGCAAAAGAGCGACGGGCAATATAATAGAAGAAAAGCGCCATAGCCCGAACGTCCAGCTTGCTGGCTTCCGCCCACGTCAGGTACAGTTTTCAAGGAGGCTCCTATGCAGGGTCCTGTCGTTTGCGTTCAATGTGACAAGACGGAAGGCAGTTGTAATTGCGAAAAATACTGCACGATTTGCAAGGGGCAGATCCACGTAAAGCTCTGCGCAGACGGCCTGTACTATTGCCCGGACTGCCGGGAAGCTTGCGATGTTTCACTCGCGAGCAATCACAGTGAGCGTTGATTTCCGACGCATTGAGTTGCAGATTGATCCCGATGCGCGGCTGGCCGCCGCGCCGGGGGGCGCTGCGCGATTTTTGGCGGAGGCTGCTGGTCTGACGAGCGAAGAGGCGGCCGAGCTACAAAAGTCCGTTGTCGCTGCTTGCCAGGAAACGTTTGAGCACCTGATCGGGGACCACCCGCACCTGACAGTGACCCTTGTGCGTTACCCAGACCGAATCGAGGTGGAGCTGACTCATGAAGGCGGTGCTCGGCCTGCAGTGGGACTGGACAGGATTGCCGGATTTGCGACTCAAATAGGTGTTTCTGGCGGTATAGGCGGAGTCGACCGCGTTCAATATGAGGTGCGCGGCGCACTATCGGTTACGCGCTTGACGAAGTATTTGGGCCACCTCCCGCCCATCCAGTAAATCTCGGAAAAACAAAAGAGCCGGGCACAAGATCGTGTCCGGCTCTTCGTGTTTTTCGGTGAAGAAACGCCGGAGACCTACATTTTGAATGAGAACGTGTTGTGTTTGATGAGCGAGCTCATTTGATCGTCGTTCAGGGACATGTGCAGGGTCACGCGGTCGCCTCCGGGCGTGATGCGAACCTGATCGAGCAGTGCAGCGAGGTCTGGATTGTCCTTTTGGGCTTGATAACGCTTGTAGAGGAAGCCCGCCTGAAGCAGCTGCCCGAGCGTGTTGGCGTCCTCAGTCGAACCGCAGATCGCCTGGACTTTCGCGTCGAGATCGCTGCCGGCTTCGATATTGATAATGGAGTTTTGCATCCGCATCACGAGCTTCGCAGCTTCGGGAAACTGTTCGATCTCAGGGGCCAATTGTTGCATCGCCAGGCGGGTATAGGCAGGATTGGTGACCAGCCAAACGGAACTGCCCGTGTTGGCTTCATTGATCAGCGAGAAGAACTTGTCGTTGCGCATCAGACCTTCTTCATCGCCGAAGCGCACGCTGATCATCTTCTCGAGGATGCTCTTGTGGCCATACGCGGCGGTGCTGGCATCGATGAAAACGAAGAACAGGTCCGTCGCGCCAGTTCCCGTGCCAAAGGCGTAAAACGTATAGCCGTGAAAGGATGTCGTTGGGAGCTTTTGCTTTTTAAAGTAGGAGGCGGTCGAGTCTTGATTGAAGTTGCCCAGCGCGATGCCTACCATCTGTTCGCCGCTGGGAACGGCGTCAGAGCCGGCACCCTCGGTTTTGGAGGTCATACCCTCGGCGACGAGCGCCCAGGCGATCTCATCCACCTGACTGTTTGGATCATTGCCGGTAGAGGCGAGAAATTTTTCGAATTGGCGAAACCGCTCGGGAAGCACTTGCTCTTGCAATTGCGGAAACCATTTCAGAGTGCGGGCTTTCTTCAAGTCGGCGTAGCCAAATTCGCCAACGTCCTTGGGGAACATTCCGATAACGTCCGCGCCGAGGCGGCCCGCCTGCGCCGGCTTGGGCAGGGTCAGTACCACGCCAAGCAAAAGGCTAATCGCCAAGATTCGGTAGAACGCCTGCCCAATACTAGCTGGGCTTAAATTCCCTGTAAGTTTCATCAAGTGCTCCTTTCAATGGCTGGGAGAAGATCTATTCTACGCGGTCGTCGAGCGGAGTGCATTCCCCAATCGTTCGCGAAGGGAGGCAATCTTTTCGCGCATGAGCGCCACATAAGCGCTATCGGTAACGCCATCGAGATTGATCTCGACGTTGGCTAAAGCGCCGCGTGCCCCCGCCGCGGCCATGTACCGTGCTACTTCCAAGTCTGACCTCATGGATGCGGCGGCGATAGCATCCAGTTGTCCCAATCGTTCGAAAAGGGTAACGGACAGCTCTGCAACCTGAAGCGGGACCTCGGAAGCCCCTTTTGTCGCGGCCTGAATCGCATCTTCCCGATTTTTCGCCTCCGCGGGATTTCCGTGTGGCAACTTGTACGCGGCCATTACTGCGTCGTAGGAGGTGGCGTCGCGGTCGATAGCTTCCGCGAGTTCGTTCGTGGTGCGCCGCAATTCGTCAAGTTCCGCTGAGAGTTTGTCGACGTGCGCGGCTTGGGACTTCTTTTTACGGGAAAGCCCAGCGACCATCTGGCCAAGCGAAGCCGCCAAAGCGCCCGCCAAAGCGGAAACGCTGCCGCCTCCCGGCGTCGCTGTTGGAGCGGCCACGGCTTCCAGAAACGGGCGCGCCAGGCCGGCGAGTTTGCCGTTCTTGCCCGCTTCGAGCGGCGCTCCACCGAGCGCAGCGGCCAGCTTATTCTCAAACACTTGCTCGGGGGAGAAGTTTTCCAGTTGCAGGAAGAAGTCCGCGGCCATCTCAATCGCTTTTTTGGGAATAAGACCGACGATTTCGCTACCCACAGGTATTGCTCCGTATCGCTCCGCTTCGCGTTTGACCATTTCGTAGACGCGGTGCATCGGCGTTTGCTCGAAATCAGTGAGGTTGATAGAGACTTGGGCGAGGTTGCGCGCCTTCAGCTCCACTCCCATGGATTTGACGTAACGGAGCCCGCCGGAGGAGAAGCGGATGGCTTTTGCAATTTTATTGGCGATGCCGACGTCCGGCGTGTTCAGATTCACGTTATACGCGATCAGAAATTTGCGCGCGCCAATTACCGTCACACCCGCCGTCGGGTGCACCTTTGGCTCGCCAACGTCTGGCTGGCGGTCGTGATTGTGCTTCATCTGTTCGCGCAAGGCTTCAAACTGCCCGCGGCGCACATTTTCGAGATTGACGCGATCGGGCCGCACAGCGGCCGCTTCGTAGAAGAACACGGGGATTCTGTAGCGCGCCCAAATTTCGTGGCCAGTGCGCCGCGCGAGAGCGACGCAATCTTCAAGGGTGACGCCTTCGATCGGAATAAAGGGAATAACGTCCGCTGCGCCCACCCGCGGGTGCGCGCCAGTGTGTTTCGTCAGATCGATCAGCTCCATGGCCTTGCCGACTCCGAGAAGGGCCGCTTCCGCGACGGCATCCGGCTCGCCCGCCAGCGTGACGACGCTGCGATGATGGTCGGCGTCCATTTCGCGGTCGAGGACATACACGCCTGGTACGCTGCTCATCGCCGAGACGATGGCGTCGACCTTTGCGGGGTCTCGCCCCTCGGAAAAATTCGGCACACACTCAATCAGTCGTTTCATCGCAAACGTGTCCCTCGCGTCTCACTAGACCATAATAGGAGATTTTGTGCCTCCAGAGCCAACTCATGCGACCAGCGTTGCAGGGCAGCGGGCTATGAATTTGCCCGGATTATTTTGGAGGCTTAATAAAAGGGCTCGGCGGAGGATATCTTTTGTCACCCTCTGGCGGCATCGGACGGAAATCCTTGCTCACTCTGGGTAATGCGGGCGGAGTGTACTTTTTTGATGGCATCGACGCTAACGGCTTCTTCTCTTCCTTTTTGGGAGCGGGCTCGCCCCTTATGAACTGAACTGTCTGCCTGATAAAAAAGACGATTCCCACGATCCAGAGCCCCACGACCGCCGATTCGTAAAGGCTGAAACCGAATGCCGTAATAAAAAACGTCGCGACCAAAAAGAGAATTCCCAAAGCGGGATAAAAGTGCTCCGATAGCAAAGACTTCTGCGGCGTCCTCTTCACTTGCAGGACTTTAATCTTTTTTTCCGGTCTTTTCCGCGGGCTAGGCTTTGGCGTTGTTGGCGGCATGGACCACGACACCCCGCTTCATGGTCAACCAGCAGGTGTTCATTCCAAAATAATAAGGAATTTCGCGGTAATCGGCCACTTCGAAGACGGCGAGGTCCGCCAATTTGCCAACCCCGAGCGAGCCGATGTGCTTCTCGCGGCGTAGGGCATAGGCCCCGTTAACGGTCGCGGCAGAGATGGCTTCGGCCGGTGACATACGCAATTGAGTACATGCGAGCGACAGGATCATCGGAATGCTCATCGTTGGGCTGGTGCCGGGATTGTAATCCGTGGCAAGGGCGACGATAGCGCCTGCATCGATGAGTTTGCGGCCAGGCGCGTATTGCGCGAGGCCAAGGTGGAAATCGCAGCCGGGCAGGAGCGTCGCAACAGTCAGGGACTTTGCCAGGGCCGCGATGTCGCTGGAATTAACTTGTTCGAGATGGTCGCAGCTGGCTGCGCCGAGTTTCACGGCAAGTTGCGTTGCACCTGTGCGGGTAAGCTGTTCTGCATGAAGCCGTGGCGTCAGGCCGTGACGCTTGCCAACTTCGAGGATTTGCTTGGCTTGCTCTCGAGTGAACGCTCCGCGATCGCAGAAGACGTCGCAGAATTCCGCTAGTTTTTCTTGCGCCACTTCGGGGATTAGTTGCTCGGTGAGGAGCGCGATGTACCCTTTCACTCCCGCGGCGCTGCCAAGATACTCCGCCGGAACGACATGCGCGCCGAGAAACGTCGACACGATATCCAGCGTCTGCTCGACGGCTAGTTCCTTGTGCAGCCGGAGGATTTTTAATTCGCTCGCGACATCCAGGCCATAGCCGCTTTTTGCTTCGATCGTCGTGGTGCCATAGGCGGCGAATTGCGTGAGCGCTTTGCGTGCGCGCTGTTTCAGCGCCTCTGATGTGGCTGCTCGCAGTTTTTTTACAGAGTTCAATATCCCGCCGCCCTTGCGGGCAATCTCTTCATAACTTGCGCCGGCGATTTTCAGCTCATATTCTTCGGCGCGGCTCGCGGCGTGGATCAGATGCGTGTGCGAATCGACAAAGCCCGGCAGCACCACACGGCCGCCGACGTCCAATTTCTCTGCGGTGGTCGATTCTGGAAGTGCCTCGATTTTTGCGCGAGGCCCGACGGCCGCAATCAATCCATCGCGAACCAGCAGTGCGCCATCCTTGATGATGCCGAGTTCGGCAAGCGCCGCGCCCCGCCGCGGGCCGTGGCCGCGCAGCGTGAGGAGTTCTGAGGCGCCGCTGATGAGAAGGGAAGTCGACATGGCCCGGCTATTATGCCGGATAGACGAGGCGGGTGCACAGTTGGAGTAGGACAGGCATTCCTGCCTGTTTCTCGCCTCTGGGCTGGATCCGTGATGAAAAGCGGACAGACAAAAGTGTCTGTCCTACTTCAGGCTGTCGTAGCTTGCCCTTTATAGGCTGGAACAAACACTTTCTGCACAAATTCCTCGTAGGATGTTGGCGTCGTGTTCTTCGCCGTCCGAGTTTCGAGCGCGCACATGTGGCGATTATTAAGCGAATCGCACATCTCGCTGAGCAGCGTTGCGAAATCTTTGGACATGCCCATCTGCGTCATCGCTTGAATAACCTGCTCCGCAGGCAACTGAACGTAGGCGAGATTCGGTATTCCAATGGCCGCTCCAGCGATTTTTGCCATTTCCAGATACGTGAGGTCTCGCTGCCCCAGCAGTTCGCGTTTCTGTTGGCCGGTGAAATCGAGCTTGAGAAGCGCTTCGGCCGCCGCGGCACCGATATCGCGAGTGGCAATCACCGGCATCGCGAGGTCCGGACTGACCGGCCCGGCCATCATCCCGAAACTCTTGATAATGCCAACCTGCGGTAGCGTGTTTTCCATAAAATAGCCGGCGCGCAGAAAAAGCGCATTAAGCTTGGGGATTCGAGCAAACCTTTCTTCCAGGATGTGAAGCCCGAGCACGGGACCGGTCTTGCCCGCCTTGTCTGCGCCAAAGCTGCTGAGAACCACTGCGTGCGTGACGCCGGCGGCTTCGAGTGCAGTCGCGATCGAGTTCGTCACCTCATCTTGATGCTCCCGGTAGTGTGGGTTCGCTGGATCGGGCGGCAACATCACATAGACCGCCCGCGCGCCGGTGAAGGCTTTGGTCAAAGCCGCTGAATCCGTCACGTCCGCTTCAAACGCTTCCGCGCCGCGAGCACCGAGCTTCGAGAGACGGTCCTTGCTGCGTCCCACCACGCGCACTTTTTGGCCCTTGGCCAAGAGCGCTTCAGCGGCGACACTTCCTGTATTTCCTGTAGCTCCCAAAATGACGTACATGATTTCCTCCTGGAGAACTGCTTCGTGTTCGATGCGCGGGTGAGCGGGGAAGATACTCTCTACAACATTGGTATTTTGACCCCAGTCTTCTTCGCGAATGCAATCGCGTCGGGATAACCTGCATCGACATGACGCACGACGCCCATTCCGGGATCATTCGTCAACACGCGTTCGATGCGCGCGGCCATTTCTTTCGTTCCGTCGGCGACCGTGACTTGCCCGGCATGCTGCGAATAGCCGATGCCCACGCCGCCGCCATTGTGAATAGAAACCCATGACGCGCCGCTCGCCGTATTCACGAGCGCATTGAGCAGCGGCCAGTCGGCTACGGCGTCGGAACCATCGAGCATGGACTCCGTTTCACGATACGGGGAAGAGACCGAGCCGCAATCGAGATGGTCGCGCCCCATCACCACCGGCGCTTTCAACTCGCCGCGCGCGACCAGTTCATTCAGCGCGAGGCCGAATTTGTCACGCTCGCCATAACCCAGCCAGCAAATCCGCGACGGCAGCCCCTGAAACTTCACGCGTTTCTGCGCCAGCTTGATCCAGCGCGTCAGGTGCTCATCATGCGGAAACATTTCGAGGACAAGCTGGTCCGTCCGCGCGATGTCCGAAGCTTCACCCGAAAGCGCCGCCCAGCGGAATGGCCCTTTCCCTTCGCAAAAGAGCGGGCGGATATACGCCGGCACAAATCCCGGAAAGTCGTAAGCATTCTTGACGCCATGTTCGAACGCAAACGTTCGAATATTGTTGCCGTAATCAAACGTGACGGCGCCAAGCTTCTGCAAATCGAGCATCCCCTGGACGTGCTGCGCCATCGCGCCAAGCGCGCGTTTGCGATACTCCTGCGGATTATTTTTGCGCAGCTCCAGCGCGGCTTCGAGCGACATGCTATTCGGCACATAGCCGCCAATGGGATCGTGCGCGCTCGTCTGGTCGGTCAAGAGATCGGGCACAACGCCGCGCTTCGCCAGCTCCGGAATCAAGTCGGCGCAGTTGCCCACCAACCCGACAGAAGTAGCCTCGCGTTTGCGGACGGCATTTTTCAAAATGCGCAGCGCCTCGTCGAGGCTCGTCACCATGACGTCGCAATAGCCGCCCTTCACGCGCCGCTTGATGCGCTCCGGGTCGACGTCAATCCCAAGAAACGCCGCGCCATTCATCGTCGCGGCCAGTGGTTGCGCACCGCCCATCCCGCCCATGCCCCCGGTCACGACAAGTTTGCCCGCTAGGTCTCCGCCAAAATGTTTTCGAGCCGCCGCAGCAAATGTTTCGTAGGTGCCTTGCAAAATTCCCTGCGTGCCGATGTAAATCCAGCTGCCCGCGGTCATCTGCCCGTACATCATCAGCCCCGCCCTGTCCAGTTCGTTGAACTTTTCCCAGTTGTTCCAGTGTCCCGTCAGGTTGGAATTGCAAAGAAGGACGCGCGGCGCATACTCATGCGTGCGAAAAACCGCAACCGGCTTGCCCGATTGCACCAAAAGTGTCTCATCCGATTCCAGCGCCTTCAGCGACCGCACAATCGCGTGAAAGCACTCCCAGTTGCGCGCCGCTTTCCCGGTCCCGCCGTAAACCACCAAATCTTCCGGCTTCTCGGCAACTTCCGGGTCGAGATTGTTCATCAACATACGCAAGGCCGCTTCCTGCTGCCACCCTTTGCAGGAAAGCGTCGTCCCCCGCGCAGCACGAAAGGGCCCTCGCGACAAAGCTCCGTCAGCCACTGTTCCGGAAAGCGTAGCGCTCATGCAGAAACTCCGCGTTTCATCTTAACGCAGCGCCACTTTCCGCACCACACCGGCTCAGCGCACTAGGCCGCCGCGTTGGCCATGCCCAGTATTGGGTTATTCCGTCAGTTTCGGGATATCCGACTTACGAGGAGTTATCAGGTCGGGGCTGTCTCGCGGCGTCGAGTCTCAACTCTTTTTTTGTTGTGGTTCAATAAGCACATGGCTTCTGCAAAGCAATTGGCCACCTTTGAAAAATTGCAAGAATTCTTCCGCTCGGAGGTCCAGGCAGAAGTACGGTCTGGCTCGCAGGTATTTCGCGGGTACCAGAGTCCCGCGTCGTCGATAAATTGCGATATTACGGTTTGCTGAGCGAAAGCGACAAGCTTGCCTTCCTCGACTGTCTCGCGTACTGGGCCAGCGCCTACTACGGCTTTGTCATCAATTTGCCCCGGATGAGCCTTACGAACCATCCCTTCTTTTCCAAATGGTCTCAGGGGCCGAGCTGGAACTGGGATTTTGATAATCACGCTCTAAGGCCCTTCGGCCACTATGAAACGGATGTGCTCGGGAATTACTGTTGCAAAAGCGGAGGAAAGAACTTTTCTGATCATGTGGATTTTGGGAGCCGACTCGCTCAATTGCGCTATTGTGTGGCGCGGCCCGAATTTAAAGGCGTGCACCCGCTTTCGCAATTCGGGTTTGAGCGAGCGATGGGTTTTGGCTTGGGGAACTGGGACTACATCGTCGAAGAAAATGTTGATGGAGTATTTTCCTTGTTTGCCAAAATCGTCCAATTCAGTTTTGACCCTCCGGATAGAATACGTGCCGCCACGAAATAGTGCGGCATGCGGCGCAGGTTTCGGTTTTGCAGCGCAAGCGCCAGACAAACGCAGTAATCGAAAACCGTCCCGCCACCAGTACTCGAGTTGGATTGCGCGCCGAAATGGCCTAGGGTAGAGTCAAGGATTCCGATGAACTACGGCACGCTTCCCTCGCGATTGCTCAACGCGGTCGACTCCATGTCGAACCCCCGCGCGCAGATGTTTCGCAGCGCGGATGGTTGGAAGCCGATCGCGTCCGAAGAACTCCTGCGCCGCGTCGCAGGGCTTTCCACGGCATTTGTCGAACTCGGCGTGAAGCCCGGCGACCACCTCGGTCTCTTCGCTGCCAACCGTCCGGAATGGCACATCGCCGACTTTGCCATCACGGGCGCGGGCGGCGTCACCGTTCCCATCTACTTCAACGAATCGCCTGAACGCATCACCTACATTCTGAAACACTGTGGCGCGAAATTCGTCTTCGCGGCGGGCACAGCGCAAATGTACAAACTCCAGGCCGTGCGCTCACAGCTGCCTGAGTTGGAACAGATCATCCTCGCGGATTGCGGATCAGACTTGCCGCCAGATTACCTCCGTTACGAAACGCTGATTGCGACGGCAGGCGGCGCCGATGTCGCGGCTTACCGAATGCGCGCATCGCAGGTCCTGCCGGGCCAGCTGGCCTCGATCATCTACACCTCCGGCACGACAGGCGAACCCAAGGGCGTCATGCTAACGCACACAAACTTTTGTTCGAACGTCACGGACTCCTGCGCCAACGTGAAATTCGACTCTACGGATGACGTTGCCATCTCCTTCCTTCCGCTTGCCCACGTCTATGGCCGCACGCTCGACTATGCTCATCTTTTTCACGGTGTCACGATCGCTTACGTCGAGGCCGTCGAGCATGTCGCGCAAGCCCTCCTCGAAATTCAACCAACGCTTCTTGCCGCCGTGCCGCGCGTCTTCGAGAAAATCTATACACGCGTCATGGAGCAGGGCAGCAAGCAGACTGGCTATAAACGAAAGATCTTTGACTGGGCAATGGAAATCGCAGGCCGTTCGGCTTTATGGCGTTCTGGGGAAAAGAACACCGGTTCGCAAGTAAAGCTCGCCTGGGGTCTGGCCGACAAGCTCGTTTACTCGAAGATTCGCGAAGGAACCGGCGGAAAGTTGCGCCTGGTTTTTTCCGGCGGTGCGCCGCTTGCGAAAGAGCTTGCCGAGTTTTTCTGGGCGGTAGGAGTTCCGATTTACCAGGGTTACGGTCTGACGGAAACGGCCCCGGTTCTCACATCAAACTATCCGCAGAACAGAATGGGCAGCTCAGGCAAGCCGATTCCCAACGTCGAGCTTCGCATCGCGGATGACGGCGAAATCCTCGCCAAAGGCCCCTGCGTCATGCAGGGCTATTACAAAAGCTCGGAAGCCACACGCGAAGTGCTAAGCGCCGACGGCTGGTTCAGCACCGGGGACATCGGCTACCTCGACAAAGACAACTATCTATTCATCACCGACCGAAAAAAAGATCTCATCAAGACCGCCGCGGGCAAGTTCGTCGCTCCGCAGCCTATCGAAAACGCGCTGAAGACCAGCCCCTTCATCCTGAATGCCATGGTTGTCGGCGACAAACGAAAATTCGTTTCGGCGCTGATCGTGCCGAATCCCACAACTGTCGCCGCGAAAGCCGCGGAGCAGGGAATCAAGTTTTCTTCGAACAAGGAAATGGGTGCGCATCCCTTCGTGCGCCAACTCATCGAAGCCGAAGTGAAGCGTCTGACCGCGAATCTCGCACAATATGAATCCATTAAACGCTTTGCCCTCCTGACCGAGGACTTCACGTTTGACAACGGCGGCCTCACCTTCACTCTAAAGCTCAGACGCCGCGTGGTAGAACAGCAACTTCACGACGTCATCGAGGGCCTCTACGCCGACGTCTCCGAGCCCCGCCCCATTCTGCAAAACTAACACCCGAGATCTCGAGTGCGGCAGCCCTGCTGCCGCTTTTCCCGGAGACTCGCACGACTGCATATTTCGCGAAGCTTAATAGCTTAGGTATACTCCTAATTCTAAAAGCCTTGGCGCTTGACAACCCTGAGCGATTGGCAATTTTCACAACTTTGCCTCCGCCCTTCCTGTCTTTGCAGCTTTCGCTCTTGGCAAAATGTACGCATCAGCGTACTATAGCTATTGGGTAATACTGTGGTTCTTACCGGGGAGCGCCACCAATCTCCAGATTGGCGTTTTTTTGTTTTTTGGAGTCGTTCCCGGCCTAAACTCTTTATCAGCAACACTTACGAAACACCGGTTCTGCCGAGTGCTATTGCGCAAATGAGTTCTTTAGAATCCTACATCTACAAGGCGTCCCGCAGGTGTTGATTCTAAGAGGGTTACGACTATTCCTAAATCTTTTGGAATCAATGTTTACAAAAAAACCCGGGAGGGGCTAGTTATGGTTAACCAAAAATTGCCTCCCGGGTCGCAGCGTGCATCACCCTAATTTGTGGGGCGTCGCTAGGGCCGGCTGGTTCTCGCCGAGCGCTTCCAAGGATTTTGTAGTTTATTGATTTTCTCTTCAGGGAACTGTCGGACCTGCGAGTCGAGCGTCTTTACGATTTGTCGCCAGGCCCACGGAGGTCTAAAATCCCAGTGGGGATACCAATGTCAGATGAACTAATCATAGCTGGCCGCGCCTTTAAATCCCGCTTGATCGTGGGAACGGGCAAATACCGCAGCTTCCCGGAAATGGCTCGCGCTCACGCCGCGTCTGGCGCGGACATGGTGACGGTCGCCGTCCGCCGCGTAAATCTCACCGACCGCTCCAAAGAATCGCTTCTCGATTATATCGATCGCGAAAAAATCTTCATCTTGCCCAACACGGCCGCTTGTTACACCGCCGACGAAGCCATTCGCACCGCACGCCTCGCCCGCGAAGTCGGCCTCTCCAATTGGGTCAAGCTGGAAGTCATCGGCGACCAGCAAACTCTTTTCCCCGATACCGAGCAACTCATCGAAGCCACGCGCGTCCTCGTAAAAGAAGGCTTCGTGGTTCTCCCCTACACGAATGACGACCTGATCGCCGCGCGCAAACTCATCGACGCAGGCGCCGCCGCCGTCATGCCGCTCGCCGCGCCCATCGGCTCGGGACTCGGTATTCAAAACCCTGCCAACCTGCGCATCCTTCGCGAACGCATCACCGAAGTCCCCATGATTGTCGACGCAGGGGTAGGCACAGCTTCCGATGCCGCCGTAGCGATGGAATTAGGCGCCGATGGCGTTCTGATGAACACAGCCATCGCCGAAGCTGCCGACGCTGTCCTGATGGCCGAAGCCATGCGCGAAGCCGTCTCCGCCGGCCGCAAAGCGTGGCTCGCCGGCCGTATGCCGAAGCGTCTTTACGCTTCCGCTTCCAGTCCCCTCAGCGGCGTGGTCCGCTGATTTAGTTTTTCGAAGTGGGCGCGTTCTGCGTAGGCTCTGCTTCCAATGGATTCCAGAGCGCCCGCTCGAGGAACTGCCGCTCTGTGCCCGCCAAAATGAATTGAGGAGACGAAATGTAGTCCGTCTCCTCAAAAAACTTTTGCGCGGTCTGTCTAAGGTCGGGCCTGATGGCTTCTCTCTCAGCCTAAGCTGATCAAGATTAGTATTTCCCAGGGTGATTGTGACGCCAGTTCCAGTATTCGCGTTGCTGTTCTCTGCTCAGCCGATTGTAGTCGCGATACTCGTAATGACGTTCCCCGATCCATACGCGGTACGCCCCTATCTCGCCATTATTCCAGGTGTGGTAATCCGCGCGATATTCGTCGTAGTAACGCGTGTGCGCGGCGCATCCGCTTGCCAACACCGGCGCAATCATCGCAGCAGCCAGCACTAGGGGCCCCAGCAATCCCTTTATTCGGAACATTTCGCAATCCTCCCTAGGATTCGCAGCTTCTCATCGCTGTCTTTCGTTGACGATACAGCGATTCTTGTAAAGTCCCCGGAGAATCACGGGGCACTTATCGTCAGCTATTTATAAAACACGGGAAGCGCGACCAAGTTGCGATTTGCACCGAATTTTTTCTGGAAAGTTTAGTGTGGGAACGGAATGCAGCTATGCCTGCGCTGCTTTTCTTGCCTGTTCGGCATCGTAGCTTTCGCCGTAAATCGAAGGCACCTTTGCTCCCATACTTCGCAAGTAGGAGCTCAATTGACCGCGATGATGAATAGTGTGGTGCGCTCCAAACATCAAAAAGGTTACCGCTGGCCGTTGAAAGAGCCCGCGAAAATCCACGATCTTCATCAACTGTTCGCTCGTCAATTTCGACAACGCATCCAGTCTCTCGGTATAGGCCCGCTCATACCAGGCTGCGATTTCGGCCGGTGTCTTCAGCTCCGCGGGAAGGAGCGCGCCAGTTTCAAACTTTCCATTGATCACGGTATCTGCAAATCGCACGTCCGCCGCCGCGATGTGCCTCACCAACTCCATCGCGGTTTTGGATATCGGGTCTGGCCGGTAATCCGCCTTGTCGGCTGGCACCGCTTCGATGATTTTCTTCGTGACTTGGCTTTCATTTTTCAACGCCGGAAGGTAAAGACCGTGCAACAAAAACGTCGCATTATCCGCAGTCATCTCTTTCATTGTTTGTTCCTCTCTCGTACCTGACAGGTTTGGCCCGCTTCGACCTTCCCTTGGATGCACTATCCCACAACACGTTTCATCGCGCACCCCAAAGTCTTCTAGTACCCGTTTCGTACCGTACAGCTAGCCATAACTGTTCGTACGGTCAGGATATTAGCAGCACACAGCGTCGCGGCTCTCTCCATTGTTGAAGCGCACCCGCTCCTCATAATTGTTTACAGACAAACGAAGGATGGTCGGCTTTCATGCATCTCACTTTTGCCAAAAGAGTCTGCGAATGCCCAGTCTGCGAAAGCTCGTCGGTGCGCAGGTCCATGAGAAAGGGTTTCGTCGAGCGTATCTGGTTCCGATTCGCCTTCGTTTGGCCCTATCGCTGTGACGATTGCGACTCGCGCTTCTGGGGTTTCCGCCGTTATTATCAGGCGTCAGACCGCTCGTTTGTCTGACGGCTCTTCCGCTTCGCACAAGAATTCCGCAGCGCTATCGCCTGAAAGTTTTCTTGGGCGCTGTTGCGCTCGGCAACGGGATTCTAGTCTCATTCATATCGAAGCGTCTGAATCGGGTCCACCTTCGTCGCGCGCCTCGCCGGTATGTAGCAGGCTGCCAGCGCGACTCCGAAAAGCACGGCCGTCACGCTGGCAAATGTCGCCGGGTCGGTCGGGGGCACTGCAAAAAGCAGGCTCGCCATCAGTCGTGTAAGGAAAACCGCCAGGAGCAGGCCGAACGCAACACCTATCGCGATCATACCCGCGCCCTGCTTCATGACCAGCCCGAGCACGTCGCCCGTTTGCGCGCCCAGCACCATGCGCAATCCAAATTCTTTCGTCCGCCGCGCCACCGAGTACGAGACCACTCCGTAGATCCCCACCGTCGCAATGGCCAGCGCGACCGTGGAGAAAAGCGTCAGTAACAACGTCAGAAACCTTGGCCGCGCCTGCGCCCGGGAAAGCACATCTTCCATGAGTCTCACATCCGCAAGCGGCAGCGATGGATCGATATCGTTTATCTGTTGCCGGACTTCTCCCGCCAAGGATCGCGGATCGCCTCCCTGCGCTCTCATGACCACGAACATGTCCGTATTGCCCTCACCAGCAGGCTGCCGGTAAGGCAGATACAACTCGGTTCCCGCCGGGCGGTCGAGGCCAGCGTTCTTCACATCGTCCACGATTCCGATGACGGGGCACCATTCTTTGGTTCCGCCCGGACGGATGCGCCGCCCTATGGGGTTTTGGTTCGGCCAAAAAGTAGACGCCATCGCTTTGTTGATAATGACGACCTGTGGCGCATCTTTTCCGTCGCGGTCGTCAAACAGACGGCCATCCATCAGCCGGATGCCCATCGTCGCGAAATAGTCTTTGCTCACCGACTGATAAAAATCCACATTTTGGATCGGCCCATCCTTCGTCATCACGAATCCTTCAATCTCCGTGTCGTTCATATTCGGAGGCCGCATGGGCGCCAATCCCGAAACCAACGCGGCGGACTGCACTCCAGGCAGACTCGTCAGTCGTCCGTCCAATCGCGTCCAAAAATCCGTGATTTTTGCATTGTCGGTATACGTTCCGCTCGGCAGCGACACGCGCATCGTAATTACGTTGTCGGGGCGAAGGCCGGTGTGCACCTCCTGCAGCTTCCAAAAGGCCCGCAACATCAACCCGCAGCCGATCAACAGCACCAAAGCCATCGCCAATTCGCCCGCGACCAGCGCGCGGCGGAATAACTGCGCGCCCGCTGCGGCCGTCGTGCTACCTGCCGTGTCCTTCAAAGACTCGGAAATTCCGCTCATAATCAGCGGCGCAAGCGGCGCCAAGCCAAAAGACACCCCGGTCACCAGGCTCATCACCAGCGTAAACGCGAGTACTCGCCAGTCCATGGCGATTTCATCCGCGCGCGGTATTCCACCGGCGTTTGTGAGCTGAACCAGACGCACCCCTCCAAATGCCAACGCCACGCCCAGCAGGCCTCCGCAGAGCGACAGCAAAATTCCTTCGGTCACAAATTGCCGCGCCAGTCGAGCCAGGCTTGCCCCTAGAGCGCCTCGAATCGCAATTTCTCTGCGCCTTGCCTCAGCCCGCGCCAACAGCAGATTCGCCACGTTCACGCCGGCGATCAGCAGAACAAAAGCCACCGCTCCCAGCAACACGAGCAAAGCTGGTCGCACGCTCGAAACAACTTCTGCCTGCAGCGGAAAACTAACGATCGTGTGATTTTTTGGGTCGAAGCTGTGCGTCTTCGGCGCCCGGTGTTCTCCATAAGACTGCACTAACGCTTCCAGTTCGCCTTGTGCCTGCGCTGCGGATACGCCGGGCTTTACGCGGCCTAGCAGATAGTAGTTGTGTGAGCCGCGTCCGCCTGGCTTCGCCGGGTCGAGCTGCAACGCTGTCCAGACTTGCGGCGGATCCTGTTCCCCAGGGGGAAATTGAAAACCCTTTGGCATGACGCCGATGATCGTGCACTTCAATCCATCCAGCCGCGTATCGCGTCCCACAATATTTGGGTCACCAGCGAATGTGCTTTGCCAGGTCCCATAGGAAATGTCCGCGACAACCGCGGCTCCCGGCACATCATCCGATTGCGAGATCAAACGCCCGTTAATTGGAGACACACCTAGTGTTTCCAGAAGTCCGCCGCTCAGATAAGCCGCTGTAACACGCACCGGCTGCGTTTTGCCGGCAAGATTTGCACTGCCGGCAACCCACGCGTCGAGTGTCGCCCAGGAATGCGTGTCACGCTTCAAATCAATAAATTCCGGCCCGGAAGTCCAAAACCGGTGCAGTCCCCCATTCGGGAACGTTGGAAACTCGGTGTACACGCGTACGAGCTGCTCAGGATGCGCATAGGGAAGCGGCTGAAGCAGCACGGCGTTCACCACGGTGAAAATCCCGGTAGTAGCTCCGATGCCAAGCATCAGGCACAGCACCGCAGCCGTCGTGAATCCCAGGTTCTTGCGCATCATCCGAAGCGCAAACTGGACATCCTGCCGCAACGTTCCCATCAGGAGCCTCCACTACCTATAAGTACGTTCGAATCGGACTTATGTTCCGGCTGTTTGGAATTCTAAACACAACAGACGGCCCAAAGGCGCCTTCGTTCCCTCAACCTGTGACCACCACATCATTCGACCGGTTATACGCGGTTTGTGCTGATCGCACTTCCCTGGAGGAAAGCAGAAGCGAAAGAAATCGGCCTTGTCTCGAGTAGGTTGTGATGCTAAAATGTATCACATGAAGAAAGCCTCCGTTCGCGACCTCCGTTACCGCTTCTCCGTTGTGGAAGATCTCCTCCGCGACGGTCACGAGATCCAAATTACCAAGCGCAAGCGCGTCATAGCTCGTCTTCTGCCCCCCGAGCCTACTGTCCCCGTTGAGATGCCGGACTTCCTCGGTCGCATGAAAAAAATCTTTGGCAAGAAACGCGTGAAAGTCTCCGGCGCGGAACAACTCGCCGCGGAGCGGGAACGCTTTTGATCGTTTACGCAGATACGAGCTTCCTCTTCTCGCTGTACATCTCCGACGCGAATTCCAATGCTGCATCCGCGTTGATGACTCGATTTAAAGCCCCACTTCTCACAACTGACTTCGGTGAATTTGAGTTCACGAACGCAGTAAGCTGGCGAGTTTTCAGAAAGCAGCTTTTGATTGGCGAACAGCGGGCTGTACTCGACGCGTTCGCGAGAGACATCGAAGCAGGCGTCATCCACATCACGCCAACACCCTCGGCAGCTTTTGCGCGGGCCAAGCAGATCGCCAAATCACAGACACCGACCCTCGGCAATCGGGGACTAGACGTCCTGCACGTGGCTTCTGCTCTCATTTTGAGAGCTCGTACTTTCTATACGTTTGACAGCAAACAGACATTGCTCGCGTCTGCCCTCGGCCTCCGCGTTCGATAAAATTCCCGTACGAATGGTCGCTGTTATCCTCTCGGCAAGTTGCATTGCGCGAGTCACCCCGTCCTAAACAAGAAGTGCCAAGTCACATCCACCAACGCATGAACAATCGCCGACGCAAAAATCGAACCCGTTTTCCGCCAAGTCCAACCGTAGAAAATGCCGGCGATCGACGCCAGAATCACGTACCGCCAATTCGGAAATCCCAGGTTCGTAATATGTGAAAAGCCAAACAACATCGACGCCGTCCACCACCCTGCCAAATCGCTTTTGCACGACCGTGACAGCATATTTTGCAGCAATCCACGGAAAAGAAATTCTTCTGGCCAGGCCGTAAAGAAGAAAATCCCCAAGGAAGTAAACAGCAGCGAAGACCAAGCGTGCCATTGCGGCGCGAACGCGATAAAATGCATCGCCGTCCCAAGCGGAATGGCAATGCAGCCAAACACGAGAAAGCTCCCGAGCACGAAAAATCCCCAACGCCGCCCCCACCCTATCGAGTAGCCGATCCCATCCACACGCCGCAACAGAACGAACACAGCCAGCGCAACGTTTACTGCTAGCAGCACCGTTAATACATAAGCGAGGCGCCCGCCCGGATACGGCCACAGCCAATGCGAGGGTCCAAACTTCACCGCCACCCAAATGCCCGCAAGCGTCAAAAAGTCCTGCCAAGTCCCGCCCGGCTTGCGCTCCGCCGACGCCGTCAGCGCCATCGGCACAAACACGAGGCATCCCACAGCCCCGGCACGCGCCAAGCTGAAAGTATTTGTCCCCAGACCGTAAATCAGGTATGCAAGGAACGCGGCGGCGCCCAAAGCGATGCCTCCGCCGGGGCCGAAGCGCGCTGCAAGCTCATCAGCAACACCGCGCGCCGCGAAAAGCAGCATCACCAGAAAGAAGAACGCAAATGCCGTCAGCGTGGCCGCGAATTCCCGGCCGCCATATCCATGCCAGGTCGCATAAAAGGTTCCAGTAAGGCACAAACCAGCCCACAGGCCGAGCATGGGAAGCACACCGAGTTGGCGCGTCGCTGGCAAATTGGCTGCTTAAGAGTCACAAAAGAAAGAGGAGATTGTAGCGCAGACACATGGCATCCCAAATCCAGTCCAAAGCCACGCCGAACCCGATGGGTTTCTGTGAAATGATTTTTCCGTGCAGCGGCCGCGAGCGATGAAACGCCTCTCCTACATCGATTGGATGCGCGGCCTAGCCTGCGTCCTAATGTTTCAAACGCACTGCTACGACTCCTGGCTCAGCCCGGAAGCGCGAAACTCCGCCGTCTTCGTCTGGTCCCAACTCCTCGGCACTCTCCCCGCCCCACTCTTCATCTTTCTTTCTGGCATTTCCTTCGCGCTAGTCATCGAACGTCTCCGGGAAAAAGGCGCCAATCCCGGGGAAATCGCGAAAACAACCATCCGCCGCGGGGCCGAAATTTTCGCCCTCGGCCTCCTCTTCCGCGTCCAGGAATACGCTCTCGGCTACCGCTGGGTTCCGTGGACCGATCTCCTCCGCGTCGATATCCTCAACATTCTCGGCCTTTCGATAATGCTGATGGGCGTCTTGTGCTGGCTCAGCGCCGATCGCAGCCCCGTAAACGCCTCCGCGCTTCAGCAATCCGTCGCAGCCTCGCGAAAGCGCGGAATCTTCGCGGGCTTGCTCGCCGCGACTCTTGTAGCCATGGCGACGCCCCTCCTCTGGACCATCTATCGCCCCTTGTGGCTGCCATGGCCGCTTGAGTCCTACATCAACGGCGTCCACGTGCTCGGCAAGCCTCAGTATTGGCTCTTCCCACTCTTCCCCTGGTCGGCATTCGCGTTCGTCGGCCTGGCCGTCGGTTTCTTCCTTTTCACAAACATCGCCAGGCGCTACGAAGCCCTTATCTTTGCAGCCTTGGGTGGGACAGGCATTCTTGCCTGTCTCCTTTCCATCAAACTTGACACCTCGCCAGTTCAACTCTATCCCCTCTACGATTACTGGCACACCAGCCCGAATTTTTTCCTAATGCGCTGCGGCATCCTCCTGATTATTTTGTTTTGTGTCTACGCCTGGTGCCGTTGGGGCCTGGCTCAAATGGGATTCAGCCCCATAATCCAACTGGGCAAAACCTCGCTACTCGTCTACTGGGCGCATATTGAATTTGTCTACGGCCGATTCTCAATCCTTCCCAAGCGCAAATGCAGCGTCCTTCAAGCCAGCATATGTCTGCTCATCATCTTTCTCGCGATGCTAGCTCTCTCGCTGCTGCGCACCAACTGGAAGAGTCGCCACGCAAAAGCGCAAAAGCCAGCCGCCGCGCCTGCATTGACCTAACTGGCCAACCTGAAAATAAATTTTCATAGGGAGTAAGTCAGTAGAAAATTAAGCCGGACCGAGACCTCGGTCTAGCGTTTCACAACGGGATTCTGTTCCAGCTGTTGCCCCTGCGGAATTCTGATAATGATCTCGCCCGGCCGCGCCAAACCCAGATCATCGCGCGCGATTTTCTCGATCAATCGCGGATCGCTATTCAGGTCCTTCACTTCCTGCGCCAGCGCCGCATTTTCTTTGCTCAGCGCATCGAGATCCGCCTGCACTTTCCGAATCTCATTCTGCGTCCGCCGCATCGCCAAAAATCCGTGCGTCCCAAAAACGTCGTGCACAATCATCACCAACATAAGCAAGCCCAAAAGCCCGCGGCCATACTGCCGCATCAGCGACCGAATCTTCTCTTCGACCGGCACCTTCTTCAATTTCTTCTTCAGCTTTCCAATACCCACTTCGTCGCCTCGCTCGTCAATTTCGCCGAAGCTGCCGCACTATTCGCCTCCACATACAAGCGCAAAAGCGGTTCCGTCCCAGACAGCCGCAAAAGCATCCACGAGCCATCCTCAAAACTGAATTTTGCGCCGTCCGTCCGGTCAATCGATACAACTTTCCGCCCCACCAGTGTCGAAGCGTCCACCGCCACCTTCTTCACAGCGTTTGCCTTTTGTTCGTCGTTCAAATGTAAATTCTCGCGCACCGGCCAGAATTCTCGTCCCACTTTCCTAAAGAGCTGCTTCACCTGCTCGCCTAGCGAGGCCCCGCGCGCCGCAATCATCTCCGCCACAAGAAGACACGCGAGGATCCCATCCTTCTCCGGCACGTGCCCGCGAATCGTCAAACCCGCGCTTTCTTCTCCCCCCAGCGCAATTTTGTCCTCGCGAATCAGTTGCCCGATATATTTGAATCCCACCGGGGTCTGATACGTCTTCTGCCCATGCGCCGTCGCCGCCGCATCAATCAACTGCGACGTCGCCACGCTCCGCGCCGCCGCCATATTCCAGCCGCGCGTCTCCACAATGTAATCGTAAACGAGCGCCAGAATATGATTCGGCTGAATCCAAATCCCGTCGCGGTCGATCATTCCAAATCGGTCCGCATCACCATCGGTTGCCAACCCCGCCGCCGCGCCCGAATCCACCACCGCCTTTCGAAGCGGCGCCAGATTCTCTTCGCTGACGTCCGGCCCCGTCCCGTCAAACAAACAATCGCGATTCGTTCGCATCGCCTGCACCGAGACGCCGTGCTCCGACAGCACCCGATCCAGATACCGTGCCCCACAACCGTGCAACGCATCCGTCACGAATTTGACCTTCGCTTTTCGCAGCACGTCGAACCGCACCAACTCTCCCAGCCGCTTCAAATAATTTTCGCGAAGATTCACTGTCTCCGTTTTCACTCCGCCCGAAGGAACCGCAGGTGAAGTAGGATACGCGCCGTCCTTCGCGATGATTCTCGCCACGCGCGCCTCGATGTCCTTCGTCACTTCCGGCAGCGCCGGCCCGGCATCCGCCGAAGAAAATTTCAAACCATGATATTGCGCGGGATTATGGCTAGCCGTGAAGTTGATCGCCCCATCGAGCTTCGACCGCTGGATTTCGTAAGCGACGGCTGGCGTCGGCGTGAAGGTCTCGCAAAGCAACGTCCGAATGTTGTGCTTCTGGAGAATCGCGACCGCGAGCTGCGAAAACTCCTCCGAATAAAATCGCGTGTCATACCCAACCAAAATCGTCGGATTCTTCGTCTTGCTGTTCACGTGCTCCGCGATCGCCGTCACCGCCAGCCGCACATTCGCAAACGTAAAATCGTCGGCAATCAACCCGCGCCATCCGGATGTGCCGAACTTGATAGGACTTGCGTTCATCATGGGAGAAGCGCTCATACCGTCGTATTCTATTCCCAGTTTCTCGAAGACGAAAGCATTAGAAAGAATTTCCGGAGAGAACCTCATGAAGCCCAGCGAGAACTACCGTCTCGTGCTCGTCACCTGCGCCAATCCCATCCAGGCAAAGCTCATCGCCCGAAGCGTCGTCGAAAAACGCCTGGCCGGCTGCGTCAACATTCTTCGCAGTCCCATCGAGTCCCACTATCGTTGGAATGGCAAAGTGGAAAAAGCGCGCGAGCTCCTGCTCTTGATCAAAACCACGGCACGAAAACTAGGAGGCCTGGAGAGAGAAGTGAAACGCCTCCACAGTTACGAAGTCCCCGAATTCATCGCCCTACCTATAGTCGCTGGCTCGAAAGCATATCTCGATTGGCTCGACGAGAATACGTAACCCACAAAGATGCCGCTACAAAAGTTCAAGAAATTCCGCGAGTGTGAGTCCAGACTGTTTGAGGATGTCTGCGAGCGTGCCCTTGGCAACTTCAGAGTGCGTGGAAACCACCGTCCTCCAAGTCTGGTCGCTGACTCTTTTTTCAAGCGAAACGTGACTGCCCTTCTGACGAAGTTGCACGAATCCAGCCGGTTTCAGAGCCTTGATGACGCGCTCGCCGGATACGCTCGGCAATTTGGGCATGTCAGGTGGAAACTTCGACGGTCGTCCAGAACTCCGGAGCTTCGGCTGACCGGCCATCAGGAGCGCCCCAGCTTTCCAAATAGAGTTCGATGGCTTCGCGCAAGTTGGCGCGCGCGGATTCCACGTCTTTCCCTTGCGAAGTCACACCAAGCTCGGGACACCGCGCGACATACCAATCGTCTTCTTATTATAATGGCAGAGAATGCCGTGCCCGCCCTCAGACAAACTAGACGTACAAAAGCGCCTGATCCAAATCCGCCATAATATCTTCCACGTCCTCAATCCCCACCGAAATCCTAACCAACCCTTCCGTAACCCCGATCCGCTCCCGCACTTCCGGCGGCATCGAAGCATGCGTCATCTGCGCTGGCAACGAAACCAGCGTCTCCACTCCTCCCAAACTCTCCGCCAGCGAGCACAATTTCAGTTGATTCAAAAATCTCCGCGCCGCTTCCAGTGAACCCAGGTCAATCGCGATCATCGCTCCCGGCCCTTTTTGCTGCCGCCGCGCTATATCGTGCTGCGGATGCGTCGGCAGTCCTGGGTAATGCGTCTTGCGAACCTTTGGGTGCGCGTCCAGATGCCGCGCCACGGTGATGCCGTTGGCATTGTGCTGCAACATGCGGATGGCCAACGTTTTCAGGCCACGCGAAATGAGAAAGCAATCCATCGGCGCCAGCCCCGCGCCCGCCGACCTCTGAATGAAATAAATTTTCTCCGCGTCGTCCGGTCGCGTCAGCACCACCGCCCCGCCGGTCGAATCGCTATGCCCGTTCAAATACTTCGTCATCGAGTGCACCACAATCTGCGCGCCAAGCTCGATGGGCCGCTGCAAATAGGGACTGAGAAATGTATTGTCCACCGCCAGCGTAACATTCCGCTCGTTAGCCAGCTTTGCGATCGCCCCGATGTCCGTCACGCGCAGCGTCGGATTCGTCGGCGTCTCGATGTAAATCAGTTTGGTATTCGGCCGCAACGCCGCCAGCACGCACGCCGGAATCGACGTATCGACGAAACTGAACTCCAATCCGAAGTGCACCAGCAGCTGCGTCGACAGGCGATAGACACCCCCATACACCGCTTCTGACAGTACTATGTGGTCGCCCGGCCGGTACAAACGGAACAACGCGTCGATCGCCGCCATCCCCGAAGTGAAAACATACGCGCTATGCCCGCCTTCTAGTTTCGCGACGGTGCGTTCCAGCGCTTTCCGGTTCGGATGGTTGGACCGCGCATAGTCATAACCCTTGTGCTTGCCAAGTTCCTCGTAGACGTACGTGGACGTCTGATAGATTGGCGCAACGATCGCACCCGTGGCGGGATCAGGCTCCTGCCCAACGTGAATCGCGTTCGTGGCAAATCCCATTGTGATCTCCTCTTACTTTGCGAGCCTCATCCCCATGCGGCTAGCCTCTTGCAGCACGGAAAGTCTGCTGCGGTTCCCCTGCAATGTGGAAGTTACGGGACTAGGGGTCCATCGCTGCGCTTGCGGCTCACAAATACCTGCAGGGCAGATTCTTCCGAAGTTACAGGACCAAAACCAGTGAGTCAATTCCGCCGCAATGCGGTGTTGCGTGGAATACATCGGTTTGCCTCCGCAATTCGGCCTGAACCGAGCAGCATCCAGCCCCGCATTTGCATCTTAGCCATCAGCGGAGTATTTTGACGCCATAGCGTATTTCCGTGACGGATGGGGCCCACTGGAACATGAAGCTCAGTCTCTCAAGTTTGTGTACCGTTTTTTTCACTTTGCTGGCTGCAACGGCGTTTAGTGTCGCTGCCCAGGACTCACCAGCACCTCCGCCGAAAGCTCCTGCGCAGTCTGATGAACCCAGCCGGTTGACGATCGAAGTTACCGGCGGCGAAAAGGCCGTACCCGTTGAAAATGCCAGCGTCTATGTTAAGTACGTGGAAGAGCACGTCATTAAGAAGGACAAGAAAGTCGAATTAAATGTCAAAACCAACCGCGCAGGTGTCGCGCATGTAGCCGATGCGCCTCTCGGCCGCGCTCTCGTTCAAATTATTGCCGAAGGTTGGAAGACGTACGGACGCTGGTACGACATCACCGATACTCACCAAGTCATCAAAGTGCGCCTCGAACGGCCTCCGAAGTGGTACTAATTCGTTTCGTACAGCGAAAAATTGCGGCTGAACATCGCAGCTCGGCGAATATTTCCGTGTTCCACTCGCGCGGCGGTCTGATTTTACGAGCTTTGCGCCACGCAACGCCACTTATGTTCACGGAAAATCCCGCTGCGGAAAAATCAGTTGCACTAAAATAGTGCAAACCGGAGCAGGACGTTGAAGAAAGTGAAGTTAGCCGTCACAGCGTGCCGATTTTCCACACACTTATCAACAATTGTGTTGAAAACTTAATCGTGCAGAAATATTTTTCTTCCACTTCGGCACAACTCTTGCCTGCCGCGTCTCCCCGGCTTTTGACCGCGGCTCAACGCGGATGATACATTGGCTCATCGGCTTTACAGATGAATGAAACATTTGACGGAACTTTCTCACTTTTGCAAATGCTCTGGGGCAACATCGTCGCCCGTCCCCTGCGCAGTTGTCTCAGTGTGATTGCCATCGCCATTCAAGTCATTTTGGTTCTGCTCATTGTGGGTTTCACTTCGGGAATTGTTTCCGAGTGGGGAAAACGCGTCGAGGGGGTCGGCGCCGATCTTCTCGTCCAGCCTCCCAACTCTTCTATTTTCTTCGCCTTCTCCAGCGCCGTCATGCAGGAATCTTTGGCCGACAAAATTGCCGCACTCCCGGGCGTTGATGAAGTTGCTCCCACGCTTATCCTCACGGAGCCAAAGAACTTTACTCTTGTCTATGGCATCGATTACAAACGCTTTAATGCTCTCAGCCGCGGGTTTTTATTCCGCGCTGGACGCCCATTCGAAACTTCCGACGAAGCCATCGCCGATGACATCATCACTCAAACGAAACATTTGAAGGTGGGCCAGCAGATCACTCTTTTGAATCATGCGTTTACGATTTGCGGAATCGTGGCCCACGGCAAAGGCGCGCGTTACTTTATCCCTCTGAAAACCGCTCAGGAGATCGCCGGCGCGGAAAAACGTGTCTCCATGTTCTACGTGCGCAGCAAGGGCGACACCGAAGGCACTCGCGCCCAAATTGTTGCTCTATCTCCACTGGATAGCGTGCGCTCCACCTACGAACTCGTCACCCTCATGAGTTCCTCCAATCTCCCTCAATTGAGGCCGTTTACGCGCAGCATGGTCGGGCTAGGACTTGTCATCAGCTTCCTCGTCGTCCTTCTGAATATGCACACCATGGTGATGGAACGAACTCGCGAGATCGGTATCCTCAAGGCCTTAGGTCTTTCCAGGTTGGGAATCCTCCGCATGTTGCTCGGAGAGACTCTCCTTCTTACCGTCTGCGGATGCATCCTCGGGATTGCACTGACGTTCGCCTTTCAGGCCATCTTGCAAGAGACGAACCCCAGCCTCATGATTTTAATTACCAAGCAATGGGTCTTTTCTTCCGCTCTGCTCGCTCTCGTCGGCGCCTCCATTGGCGCCATCTATCCGGCGCTGCGTGCCGCTAGTTACGATCCGGTCGTCGCGCTGGCTTACGAATAAATTCTTTCTTTCGTTGCAATTCCCTCTGCGGTCGCTCGCCTCGGCAAGCCGAATCATGTTCTTTTTGGCCACCACAGTCTTCTGCGCCGATTGCTTCGCTTACGCCAAGCTGGTAGTTTTGGGGCACTCTCCAGCCATTCCACGCTAGAGAATTCCGCCAATCCGGCGGCGCTGCTCAATAAAAGGAGCTCCGCAATGAAGCGACTGCACGTTTTGCTGGTAGCCGCGGGCCTTTGCCTGCTAGTCGGAACCGCCGCTCGCGGGCAGATGGGCATGGAATTCTTCAAGAAGCCGGCGATTGCCGATATTTTTAAGCCCGTAGTTGGATATGGCGCTGTCTACGAAACCGAACGAGACCAAAAGAAAAGCACTATCGAAATGACCGTGGTTGGCCAAGAAACTGTCGAGGGCAGAGACGGCTTCTGGCTTGAGATTGGCCACGCTGATCAACGGAGTGGCGCGATGGTCTACATGAAAATGCTCGTCACCAAGGACGATTTTCAATTTCATCGCATGATCTTTCAGCAGCCCCGCCAGCCCGCCATGGAAATGCCTATGAGCCCGAACGCGCAGCAGCGGTCTCACATGACCGACGAAATGGAAAAGTGGCACAAAGCTGGGACGGAGACGATTACCGTTCCCGCGGGCACCTTTCTTTGCGATCACTGGGCCAAAGACGATGGAAAAGGCGACGTTTGGGCCAGCTCCAAGGTCACTCCCATGAGTTTGGTAAAGGAAGTTACGCCGACGAATTCCATGATCCTCTTGAAGGCGATTACCGATGCCAAAGACCACATCACCGGAACTCCCACGAAGTTCGACCCTGAAATGATGAACCGTCAGATGATGCAGCAACAGATGCAAAAGCAGCAACAACAGAATCCGCAGTGACGATAAAGGTTCGGCGGCAAGAAGTTAGGACGCTCTGAAGTCAAAGACAGGGTGAGAAGCGCCGGCGAGAGCCCGCCGAAAACGTCAGCCTTACGCTCAGTCCGTTTCAGGATGCCGGCGCAAACGTTGCGAGCTCGCGGGAAACGTCGTCGATGGTGGCCAGCGGACAAGATACATGCACCTTTTGACCGGGCTCTTCCGCATCGATCAGCAAGTGGCCATTGTGAGTGCGGATTCGTACAGACTGTAACCCGTCATGTACCTCAACCAGTTCCGCCTCCGGATATTTTTGCAGTTCTTTTGCCACGGCGTGCACCAAGGGCATGAAGTCAGCAGCCCTTTCTCCAGCGTCGTGCATCCTGTCTCGCGGGACGAAGTGCATGGCCATCGGAACGATTGCCGCAGGCATCCAGACATGGACGTGGTGTCCCTGACCGCGTGTCTCGTCCACGTCAACTCGCAGCACACCTTCGCGAAAGGTATAAGCCCCCGCTAATACCACTGTGGCCCCAAATCCCAGAGCGATTTTCGCGAGCAGTACCATGTTACTTATCCTTTCTCGTCTCGCGCCTGCTGCGCGAGATCCCTTCCGTTCCTGAAACTGGGAGCATTACTGCTTAGTCTGTGGTGACGTTCTTGGAATCCAGCCAGACGCGAATGGTGTTGTCGTCATCCTTCACGGAGACCAGTTCGACATCGCCTTGAGATGCTAGTGCATGCAGCCCGGCCACAATGTCCAGCTCGTCTTTTGATCCAGAGAGCAGCGCTTCCACGACCTTCATAGGAACCTTGACCTCTACCTGTGAATGCTTCGGTTTGTTCTTGTCGTGCACATGAACGAGCAGCTGTCCATCCTTCTTCGTGACGCTGATATCCGCATCGTTGCTCTGCACCGTCACGTACTCGCCATCCTTGGTCGTTCGAACCGCTTCAAATAGCGTTCGAACGTCTACGCCATCACAATCCATGCAGCCGATACGAACTTTGCCATTATGCAGGCGGTCATGATCAATGGCCGGCAGAACCTTTTCCGCCAATTCGAGAGGAACGTTGACTCGAACGGTCTCGCCCTTCGAATTGGTGCTAATGACGCGCACGTGCAGCCAGCGCTCTCCATGAGCGGACGTGCTTGATTGGGTTGCACTTGTTTGTGCTTGAACACCTAGCGGTGCATAGAGGAATGAGGCGGCCAGAAAAGCCACTACCGGGAGTAGGTGCCGGGTGCGTGAGCGCATAGCGGGATGCCTCCTTTAGGCATTTGCAGAGAGATACGAAGCTCGGTTCCGAAAAGTTTCCTGATTCTCTGTTTCGCCTCCTCGACGCTCTGAGGATTAGGCTGAGGCGGCATCCACGCCAAGCCCAAACCCGGACCCAAGCCTTAGCCTCTACCTAAGTACTGCTATTCGCAAGTACAGTGACGTATGTTAATGGCTCCAAATCCCTTAAATCTGGTAGAGTTGGCATCAGGAGGATTGTCTCTGATGCCGCGACAGAGCCCCTTTTGCGTTGTTTTGTCTAAGGACGAACGTCAACATCTGGAGTCGA
>Ga0209448_10000117_pt1 | contig 28946 bp, 15 predicted proteins | sample BogFormECP14_OM2_FD_188245 | JGI IMG/M metagenome (GOLD analysis project Ga0209448, IMG submission 188245) | Bog forest soil microbial communities from Calvert Island, British Columbia, Canada - ECP14_OM2 (SPAdes) (version 2) | ecosystem: Environmental > Aquatic > Freshwater > Wetlands > Bog ... | reverse complement strand
CCCAAAGGCGCTCTGCCAAAGTTCATCGCTCAGCACCACCACGGCGCCTTCGCCTGCCGCGACGCAGTCTGTCTCCACAAAGCCGCGGCCCTGCGCAGGGTGCACGCTCAACACGTCAAAATAATTGCACGACGTGAGCTGTCCGTAGAGTTGCCGCGCTCTTCCGCCCGCAAGCGTCGCGCTCAGAAATGGCTCGTAGGCCAGCAAGCCGGAAAATACATGGTTGTTCGCGCGATAATCCTGATATTCGGAGTAGGAAAAAAGTGTCGGCTCGCCGTGAACATTGCGCGTCGTTTTTCCATGGAAGATCTGGTCCACGCTGACAACCTGGCCGGCGCTAGGCACCGGCAGCATCCGCAACGCCGCGCCATTCAAAACGGAAAAGATTCCCGCGTTCACGCCGATGCCCAAAGCGATCGCCAGCACGGCAACCGCCGTGAACCCCGGATTTCTGCCGAGCATCCGCAACCCATAACGGATGTCTTGCCATAGGATTTGCATCAGCTCCTCCTACTCATAGCGCAACGCCACCATGGGATCGACGCGCGTCGCACGCCGCGCTGGGATGTAACACGCTGCCAGGGCGACGATCGTCAGCAGCGCGCACACGGCGAAAAACGTAATCGGATCGCTTGGCCGCACTTCATAAAGCAGACTTTGCAAGGAACGCGTCACGCCGATCGCGGCAAGAATCCCGAATGCCATTCCGAACGCAACCAGCACTAATCCTTGTCTTCCCACCAGCCGCAGAACGTCTCGGTTCTGCGCCCCGAGAGCCGCACGGATTCCAATCTCGCGGGTACGCCGCGCTACCTCATAAGACAACAATCCGTACAGCCCGATGCACGCAAGCAAAAGCGCCAGCAATCCAAACAGGCTCGCCAAACGCGCCAGCAGCCGCTCGTTGAAGAGCAAGCGCTCAATTCGTTCTGTTTGTGTTCTAACGTCGAACAGCGGCAAGTTATTGTCCAGATCACTCACGACTTTGCTCACCCCAGGAAGCAGGGCTTGTGGATTTATCGCCGTCCTCAGCGCAAAGTGCGCGTCGCTATCTTTGAAGGGAATGTACGCTGTGGGCGCGATCTCATCGCGCAAGCCGGCATATTTCGTGTCTCCCACGACCCCAACAATTTCGTACTGCGCACTCTTGGGGTCGTCAGCGCCAAAGTGCAATCCCAGCGGTGCGCGATTCTCCAGAAATTTCTTAACAAACTCCCGGTTCACAACAGCAATATCTCGCTTGGACTGCGAATCCTCGTGAGTCAACGTCCGGCCGGTCATCACCGGAATTTTCATCGTCGAGAAAAAATCCGGCCCAACCGCCAGCATTTGCGTTTCGACCGTGGACTTATCGATTCGCCCTTCGATCTTGACGTCCTCCGTCCACAAACCCCCATCGAGCAGCGTATCCGACGAATAACTAACGGAAATGACCCCAGGCAGACCGCTGAGCCTGCTCTGCAGCTCGCGATAGAGCGGCTCAACTTGCTCGCTTTTGTAATAGCCAGTGAGAGTTGGATTGACTCCAAACTGCAGCACGTTTCGCGTGTCAAAACCCGGATCAATCGCTTTCAAATTCGCCAGCGAACGAACCACCAGCCCGGCTCCGGCCAGCACAATCACTGAAAGAGCCACCTGCGCGACGACAAGCCCGCTGCCCAGTCCAAATCGACGGTTTCCGCCAAAGCTTGTTCCGGACATACTGCCCGAATTCTCTTTGAGGGTCGGCGCGACGTTGACGCGCGTCCCTCGAAACGCCGGCGCAAGTCCAAACAGGATGCCTGTTAGCGCGGCCACAGCCACCGTGAGCGCAAGCACTCGCACGTCTGGGTCTGCGTTGATCTGAAAATTCGAATACCGGTTCGCGGAGGCAAATGCCGCCAAGGCACTCGCGCCCCAATACGCCAGCACCACGCCGACGGCTGCTCCAGCAAAGGAGAGCATCACGCTCTCCGTCAAAAGTTGCCGCATCACGCGTCCTCGCCCGGCTCCCAGCGCCAGCCGCACCGCAATCTCTTTTTGCCTCGCCGATGCTCGCGACAACATCAGGCCCGCCACGTTCGCGCACGAAATCACCAGGACAATCCCGACCGCTACCATCAAAATGAAGAGCGGCTGCTCGAGATCTCCGCGAATCCCGGAAAGCCCTTTCTGTGCCGGCGTTAAGGTAACTTGCGGGTCGTCTTCGGCCTTAAGCTGCTTTTCCTGGATAATTTCATTATGAAATAGCAGACTCACGCCAGACTCAGCTTGCCCCAGAGGTATTCCTGGCTTCAGCCGGCCAACGACCGTGAGCCACCAGTTTCTTTCATCGTCCGTCCCGCGTCCCCAATGGAGCCGTAGCGGAGCAAACTGTGAGAGCGGCAGCCACATGTCCTGCGTGTGTCCCGGCGTTAGCCGCGTGAAGCCAGGGTCCGCCACGCCAACGATCGTGAACGGCAGGTTGTTCAGCCTAATGGTTTTTCCGATAGCGCTTTGGGCGCCGCCAAATGCGCCTTGCCAGCAGGCATAGCTCAGAACGGCCACGGCTTCCGCGCCAGGCCGCTCGTCGCTGGGCTCTATCGTTCGTCCCGCCGCAGCCTGAACTCCGAGCGTCCGGAAGTAATCGCCCGACACAATTTCTGCGCGCGTTATGCTCGCTGTTCCGTTGCCAGTCAAATCCAGTTGGGCAGGTCCTGCGAATGCCCCAACATTAGAAAAAGCTTCGGCGTGTTCGCGGAATGCCTTGAACATCGGATAGGAGAAGGAGCAGCTGCCGGAAACCTTATCGGTCCACTTCGACCATTGGCAATCGCCATAGCTGCTCGAACCCGCGTCTTGAGGATGTCCGTGCGCCGACCAGCGCAGGACGACTAATCTTTGGGGATCGCGAACCGGAATCGATTGCAGCATCACGGCATTCACAAGACTGAATATCGCGGTATTCGCGCCAATGCCGAGGGCCAGCGTGGCAACGGCTACTGCTGTGAATCCCGGATTCTTCGCTAGCATTCGCAACCCGTAGCGAATGTCTTGCCAGAGAGTCTGCAACTGGGCCTCCGCAAGAAACGCAGAACTACCATCCAAGGAATGAGAGAAATAAAACCCCGAACTCGTGTGCGGGCCGGCTGCCGCCGCGAATTAGCTGCTCTACTTCAGCCGGATGCGGTCGAAAGCGTCCCAGGCCGACATGTCGGACAAAATCACCTTGTCGCCCACTTTCAAGCCATCAAGGATTTCAATTGTGTTGACGGAACTCCGCCCCAATTTCACGTTCACGCGCGTGGCCTCCGAGCCATCCTCGGTAAGCTTAAAGAGTCCAATCGTGCTATCGGACTGACCGTGTACCGGCCTGCCGACATACAACACATCCTTCAAATTCTCGAGTGTAATCGTCCCGTCTACGCTTAAATCCGGCCTCGCGCCTGGCGGAAGAGGATCATCGATTGTCACGTCAACTGTTACCGTACCGTTTATCACCGAGGGGTCGACTCGCGAAACGTGGCCGTTTACGATTCCATTGCGCGTGTCGATCGACGCCTTTTGCCCCGGAACCACATCTTTCGCTTGCGTCTCGGCAATCTTTACTTCGGCTCTGAGCCTCTTCGGGTCCGCCACACGCGCGAGGTTCATTCCCGGTGTCACGTGCTGCCCGACATCCACCGGCAGAAGCTGTAGCACGCCGTCGATGCCCGCTCGCACATGCAGTGCTTCCACCTGGCTCTGCTTCAACCCGTAGAGCGCCTTCATCTGCTCGACCTTTGCTTGCTGCGCCGCGAGCTTAGCGTTCGCCGAATCCGACGCGATTTTCGTGCGTTCGGTTTCCAGCTCCAGGCGAATCTTCAGCTGCTCCTCCGTGACTCTCGACTTCTGCTCGATAAGCACTGACGTGAGCCCTTCTTTCACGAGCTTCACATCAGTATCGTGCTGAATTTTCGCCTGCTCGTAGTCGCTGCGCACGGATGCTTCTGTCGCCTTCTGGCTCATCAAGTCGCTGTTAACCTGTACTCTTAGGTTCTGGTAGTCCGCTTCCGCTCCCTTTAGCTGGTACTCCGCGTCGACCGCGTCCTTCTGTACTGTCGGGTCGCTCAATTCCATAATGATTGAGTTTGGCTTGACGATGGCTGGTGGCCGCAATACCCATTTGTCGACGTGCGCATCTGTCTGCGCCGCGACCCACCGAATGTCTTCGGGCACAAGCGTCCCCAGCCCGCGCACTTCGCGCAGCATCGGGCCGCGCTTCACAGTGTCCGACCAGACCGTGCCGCCATCGACCGATGGCGCGGCAGGCTTCAGCTTCGACAGGGCGTAAGTGACCCCGCCTAGTAACATCAGTGCGACGGTGCCGTAGGCAATCCGTCGGATTTTCTTGGCTCTTGCGTTGGATGGTCTTTGGATGTCCATAGTAGTTATCGCCTTTCCTAGGCGCAAATCCCTTGCCCAACAGAATTCGCCTAAAGCCTCGCTTTGTCAATGGCTTACGGCACATCGCCCAGGAAGGAATCCCGCCTCTCTGGCCGTATATGGGAATCTGTGTCCCATGACCGGACACTCCCAACCGCCATTTATAACTCCCTTCCTACTCTTGACGCTAGATATAAGGATACGTCCAATTCGCCACATTGTTCGCATTTACCTTGCCCCTCGCGGAACACCCGAACTCATGATAGCCTCCCGCTACAAATCCTCTCGGTAGGAGGGTAGCCATGGGTTTTTCCCGGCTCCTATTGTTGTTTTCTCTCTCGGTCACTCCCCTGTTGGCACAGGTGCCGGCGGAGGGCCCCACCAGCGAGAAGGCACAGAAGTCTTATAAAGAAGCTCTGGAGGAAGTACACAAACGCAGAACGGACATTGCCTTAGACGGCTTCAAAAAGGCCGACAAGCAGGACGAAGGGCGCTGCATCGCCTGTCAAAGGAAAATGATCGAATACGGTCTTCAACTGCAGGAATGGAAAACCGCCCAAATTGCCGCCGAGGAGATGGTTGCCGAGGCTCAGAGCGACAAAAACATCGCTCTCGCGCATTTCGAGCTTGGCTTTGTCTTCCTTGAGGAAGGATTGGACAAGCACAAGGACGAACTCTTCACTCGCGCACATGAGGAATTCACCAAGGCGCTGGCCGCCGCTCCGAATTTCCCCGACGCGGTCTTTTCCGATGGCAAGGCCCTCGCCCACCTGAAACAGGACGATGCCGCCAAAGCCCAGTTTGAGAAATATGTGAAGATGAGGCCCGACGGCGATCCGCAACGCCAGCGCGTCCTTCGCTACATCAGCGAGCCGGGACTCGCTCGCGCCAGGATGGCCCCTGCGTTTGCCGTCAACACATTGGATGGGCAGCACATTTCCCTGGACGACCTTACTGGAAAAGTTGTCCTGATCGACTTTTGGGCCACATGGTGCGGGCCATGCCGCGAAGCCCTGCCTCACATGCAGCAGATTGCGAAAAAATTTCAGGGTCAGCCTTTGGTCGTGCTCAGTGTCAGCTTGGACTCCGATGAGCAAAAGTGGAAGGACTTCATCACAAAAAATGGGATGACTTGGGTTCAATACCGTGATGGCGGCTTCACTGGCCCCGTCGCAAACCTATTTGGCGTGAAGGCTATCCCACAGACTTTCACCATCGACGCCGATGGCGTCCTCCAGGACCAGCACATCGGCGACGCCTCCATCGAGGGGAAACTCAAGAAGTTGGTAGCCCGCGCGCAAGAATTGCAAGCGCCTCAGAAGGCCTTGCAGTAAGCAATATTCGCTTGATGTTACTTTGCCGTTTGGAAGAATGGCCGCTCTCAGCAAGGCGCGACGTAACCGTGCTTGGCCATCCGTGTTCCAATTTCTCAATGCACTCCCGCCTCGTGCGACTGCCACGTCGCCAAGCCGTCCGCGCTACTACTACAAAAGCATTAGAGCAATTCTAAGCCAGTAGTATAGGCTTCCCCGCGCGTGGAGCTGCAGAGACTGCGACAAGCCTGATCCGTTTGCGAAAGCAACGATGCCAACTGTAGCGCCAGAAGAAGCCGTCATCAAACGAGAACTGGGCCTGGGCTCCGCCGCGGCGGCCGTGGCCGGAGAAGCCATCGCCGTCGGGATTTTTCTTACGCCCGCGGGCATGGCGAAGTCTCTCGGCTCTCCGTTTTGGTTGCTCGCCGTGTGGCTCATCGTTGGCGCGATGACGCTCAGCGGTGCTCTGTGCTATGGCGAACTCGCCGCGCGTTACCCAAGATCTGGCGGCTCCTATGTCTATCTTCAGGAATGTTTTGGTCCCAGAGTCGCTTTTCTTTATGGCTGGATGTGCCTTCTCGTGCTTGATCCAGGATTGACCGCGGCTCTCGCGACTGGCACGGCAAGTTATACGGCTTATATTTTTCACTGGCCACCCGCTGCCACAAAATACGTTGCCATCTCCGTGGTTCTTTCGCTCGCCCTGCTGAACGCTTTCAGCACGAAAGTCAGTGCTGGTTTTCTTCGACGGCTCACGTGGATGAAAGTCGGAGTGCTTCTGCTGATCACGGTTTGGGCTTTTGTCTTTCGCGTCGGCCACTGGTCAAACTTCATTCCCCTGGTTGCGCAGCGTTCTGGCTCTTTACCGTTGCTGCCTGCGCTGGCTGGCGCCATGGTCGGCGCGTTCTTTTCGTTTGGCGGCTGGTGGGATGTCACGAAAATCAGCGGGGAAGTGCGCGATCCGGAAAAAACCATGCCTCGAGCCATGCTGCTCGGCGTCCTGCTCGTAACAGCTGTCTATATTCTAGTGAGCATCGTCTTCGTCTATCTGATTCCTCTGCAAAACGTAACTTCCGACGAAACTTTCGTAGCGCAAGCGGGCGAAGTCCTTTTCGGTCCTCTGGGTGGAAAGATTCTCGCCGCGGTCGTGGTGCTCTGCGTCTTGGGCAGCTTAGGAGTCTTCATGATCTGCGCTCCCCGCGTTTATTACGCCATGGCCAACGATGGACTCTTTCTCTCCGCGGTTGCAAAGACGCACCCTCGCTTTGGTACTCCCGCGCGCGCCATCGCCATTCAGGCCGCGATAGCATCTCTCTTAATCGTTCTTGGCACTTTTCAGCAGATCATCGCGTACTTTATTTTTGTCGCTGTTTTTTTTCTCGGGCTGACCGTCGCTGGCCTCTTTGTCTCCCGAAAACGCGCCCCGGAAACAAGAGTCAATGCGCAAGCCTCAAGCCACCGGGCCGCAGGCTCAGTTTTCTTGACTCTTGTTCTTCTCCTTCTTGTTCTTCTCGTGGCGCGCAGCCCGCGGCAGCCGGCACTCGGCTGCATCGCTGTCCTGGCCGGCCTGCCTCTGTACCAATTCGTGCGCCGCAAGCAGGAAGAATCAAGTGCCCAAGTGCAGGCTCCGAGAGTGGGCGTGCAATGAGTATGTTTGGGTCTCTATGTCGTCGGCGGGGTGGGATCGCCGCAGCCGACGAACTCCATCAGAATGCGGTTTCCCTTGTACTCGAGGTCGTCGTGAATTCCAATCTTGCTTGTGTAGTAGCCGCGCACCGTCAAACTCTTTAGCTCGCGGAAAAATTGCACTTCCGGAAGTTCGGTCAACTGCTCATTATCCGAGAGCACCTTGAGGACCGTGATCTTTTCTTCCGTGCTCGACTCGACGAATGATTTCCCATTGTAGTGCTGGCTCATCGACTCCATCAGCCGCAGCCCTTCGCGCCACAGCGCCTTCTGTTGCTCATCCACACTTTCTCGGATCTTTTGCTCGATAAAATCGGCGACCTTTGCAGCCTTCGCTCCGCCTGAGTGGCTATCGGCGGGAATAATCGTCTCAGACAATTCTTCGATCATCGCATGCTGCGCCGGAGTGAAAAAACGCGCGCCTGAGCTTGCGACCGCGGTCCCCGCCGGAGTTGCTCCGGAGGCTGGTTGGGCAGCTTGCGGATCTGCCGGCGAAACTTCCGCAGCCGCTCCAGCCAAGGGCAAAACCGCCGCGCCCAGAACGGTCGCCGAAGTTTTCAACCACTGACGCCGATCCTGCTTCAAATCGATGGGGTCATTCGCGGACATTTTTCCTCCTCGCATTCCAAGCGCATTCTTTCCACGAGCAAAAGGATTTCACAATTCGTTCTTCGCCAATTTATCCGCCAGGTAGTCGCACGAACGCCAGCACAGAGCCATGATCGTCCACGTGGGATTCTGGCAACTGGCATTCACAAACGCGCTGCCGTCCACCACAAACAAATTCTTTACGTCATGCGACTGCTGAAATTGATTCAGCACCGAAGTTTTTGGATCATTTCCCATGCGCGCCGTACCAAGTTCGTGGATCGACCATCCTTCGGTGAGCACCCGGTCGCTCACATAAACAATCTTCAGCCCCGCAGCCTCGAACATCTCCTGCGCCGTCTCCTTCATGTCCTTGGCCATGTTGTGCTCGTTCTCGCCGAATTTGTAATGAAAGCGCAGCGCGGGAATGCCCCACTTGTCCTTCACCACCGGATCGAGATCGACAAAATTTTCGTAACGCGCCAACACTTCTCCAAACGCGCCCATGGCGATGTACGAGCCCTGATTCTTCCGGATTTCTTCCTTGAACGAAGCGCCAAATCCGTTCTGGTCCGTGCCCGGTGGAAACATGCTGCTTCCGCTTCCGCCTTCAAATCCGTAGCCGCGGATGAAGTTGGGGTTCTTCTCCGTCAGATTGCGAAAACGCGTTAGGTAAAAACCGCCTGGCCGGCCGTCGTCGAGAGTCGGAGGCTTTCCGACAAGATCCTTAGCCTGCCCGGCAACGTGCGGTCCCATGATGTGTTCGCAGAAATTGTGACCGACGTGGCCGCTTGAGTTGGCAAGTCCGTTTGGATAGAGCCGCGATTTGGAAAGCAAAAGAAGCCGAGCCGATTCTAGCGTCGACGCCGCAACAATCACCACCTTGCCGCGCGCCGTGTAGTCCTTCATCGTTTGCGAATCAGTGAAATGCACGCCGGAAGCTTTGCCAGTCTGCGGATCGACCGTGATTTCTCGAACGGTCGAGTTCGTTCGTAGCGTAAGGTTGCCGGTATCCATCGCGGGGTAGATCAGCCCGGTTGGCGAATCGAATGCGGCGTGAATATCGCACCCGCCTTTTCGCTCGCATGCTCCGCGGCCATAACAGCGGCTGCGATATTTGTTGTGCTTCAGCCCGTCGGTTGTCACGCCTGCGCGATACTGCGTTAGCACGCGCCCCATTTTCTGAATGCCTTGCTTGAGCGTGAGTTCCGTGCAGTTCAATTTCGTGGGGCGCTGAAAAATGCTGTCCGGCAGATACGGAAGATTCTCCTTCACACCGGTAATGCCAAGATACAAATCCACCTTGTCGTAATAAGGAGCGATGTCGCTGTAGGTGATCGGCCAGTTTTCCCCGTAGCCATCACGGTCCTTGGCCTTGAAGTCGTAATCGGAGAGCCGCAGCGCCAGCCGTCCCCAAATGTTTGTCTTGCCCCCCAGGCACCGCGCGCGGACCCACGCGTAATTCGTTCCCGTGTAGGGATTTTCCCGCTCGTTGACCACGATGTTCTTCGTGTAGTCGCTGCTGCCAATATAACTGTAAAGATTTTTCGATTTTTCGAAGCCCGGGCCGAAGGGCGGCCTCCGGATGGTATACTCATTAAAGCCGATCGAATGTGAGCCCGGCGGAAGTCCTCCCCGGTGCGCATTGTCGTAGGGCCATTCCATCGAACGCAATTCCTGTTCGATGTTCAATTTCTTTCCGGCTTCGAGCAACAACACTTGTAGTCCATGAGTCGTCAGGACGTGGGCCGCCATTCCTCCGGCCGCACCCGACCCAATGATCACTGCGTCGTATTTCTTGCTTAGGTCAGCTTCCGGCTCGGCCATAGGAAAACTCGCTTTCTTTGTTGCGCAACGGCTCAACCGCATTCAACAATGAACCTCTCGCTGTGTCCATTTCAACTTCTTATTGTTCGCGTCGCAATTTCATCTCAGCCCGCCCAAATTCGGCACGTTAGAAATCCCCCACGTACCTGATCTCCATGCTCGCAAACGCTGCCGAGCGCCACGAGGTCTGAATGATACAATTTCGCTGAAATGGCCCAGAACGATATCTCCCAGCCAAGCCTCTCGCAGGCCAGCCTCGTTCGGACTGTCCGACTTCGCGGCATGGATCTTCTCAACAATCCTGCCCTCAACAAAGGCACCGCCTTCACTTTAGACGAGCGCGAGTGCTTCGGTCTCCACGGGCTCCTTCCGCCGGTCGTCGAATCGCTCGACGATCAGTCCGTCCGCGCCTATCAAGCCTTCTCTCTCAAGCCCAACGATCTCGAGCGCCACATCTATCTCCGCCAGCTTCAAGACGCCAATGAGGTGCTCTTCTACCGGTTGCTCCTCGGCCACATTGAAGAAATGTTGCCCATCGTCTATACACCCGTTGTCGCACTCGGCTGCCAAGAATTCAGCCACATCTATCGCCGCCCTCGCGGCCTTTTCATTTCCTATCCGCTTCGCCATTCCATTCCCGCGCTCTTGCGCAACCACCCAAATCCCGAAGTGGACGTCATCGTGGTCACGGATGGCGAGCGCATTCTAGGCATCGGTGATCAAGGCGTTGGCGGTCTCGGCATCCCCATCGGCAAACTTTCTCTTTACACCCTCATCGGCGGGGTTCATTTTGCGCGCACTTTGCCCATTGTTTTGGATGTCGGCACAAATAATGAGGAACGTCTTCGCGATCCCGAATATCTCGGCTGGCGGCATGCGCGCATCACGGGCGCCGATTACGATAGTTTTATCGATGCCTTCGTCGCTGCCGTCAAGCAAGTTCTTCCCTCCACGCTTCTTCAGTGGGAAGACTTCTCTGGAGTCCATGCGCGTCCCATTCTCAATCGTTACCGCGATCAAATGCTCACCTTCAACGACGACATTCAGGGCACGGCCGCTGTCGCACTCGGCGCTATCCTTTCTGCCGTTCGCGTGGCGGACTCTTCGCTCCGCGACCAGCAGATCGTTTTTCTTGGCGCTGGTTCTGCAAGCACGGGTGTCGCCGATTATCTCCTCGCCGCTATGCTCACGGACGGCCTCTCAGAGGATGCAGCCCGCAGCCGCTTCTGGATGGTCGATCGCGACGGCCTTCTCCATTCCGAACGCACGGATTTAACGCCCGAGCAGCGCATCTACGCGCAACCGCTCAGTCGCGTTTCTTCCTGGCCACACGCCCATGGAGCAAACTTCGGTCTCGCTGACGTTATTCATCACGTGCGTGCATCTGCCCTCATCGGCCTCTCCACGATTGGCAACGCTTTCACCGAATCCATCGTTCGCGAAATGGCCAGCAAGGTTGACCGCCCCATCATTTTTCCTCTTTCGAATCCCACCGAACACTCGGAAGCGCATCCCGCCGATTTACTTCGCTGGACAAACGGCCGCGCTCTCGTAGCCGCGGGCTCGCCTTTCCCGCCTGTCCTTTTCGAAGGCCGCAGTATCCCCATCTCCCAGTGCAACAACGTCTACATTTTTCCGGCGATCGGACTTGCCGTGGTTGCCTCTCGCCCCTCCTGGGCCGCCGCCGGTGCCCAGCGAATTACCGATGCAATGATGATCGCTGCCGCTCGCACCCTCGCCGAACATTCTCCCGCTCTGAAGGATCCGTCCGCGCCGCTACTCCCAGCTTTGAAAGATCTGCGTAGTCTTGCCCTCGAAATCGCTTTTGCCGTGGCTCAGGAAGCTGCCCGTTCCGGGGTCGCCCCAGCGCTCGATTCCGCCTCCGCACTGCGTTCGCAAATCCTCGCAAGCCAGTGGTCGCCGGCCTATCCCGCCTACGTCGCTGCGTCTACCTGAGCCTAATCGCAGAGTTTACGACGAGTCGTCGTCGCGAATTTCAATGACGACCACGTCCGGTGCCCCACCCGGTCCCGATGTGGTGATGTTCCCTGGAATGCCAAGGTCCTCATCGAGTTCGTGCAACGATGAAAAGTTGCCCAAAGTGGCGTGGCGGCAGGCGGACCGGTACGCAAAAGGATAAGCAGGGCATGAATTACTGACATACAATCGGGCGACCAAAGAAATAGCTCTTTGGCGGGAGCCGGCTTATGAAATTCGGAATCCGGAAAAAGTTCAAGATCCTCGCGCCCGGAAATTCTCTGCGGAAGAGAGTGGCCTACAGCCTAGCGATTGCGCGATTTATTTTGGTGCCGGTGATTTTCCTCGCGGTCTACTACCTGTTTGAGATGGGCTGGATCGTGGACCGCATCGTGAACGTGGACGCACCTGCAGCGACGCTGGCGCAACAGGCTTCGATAGAGACTTTGGAAGCGAGGCGCGCAGAACGAAATTATTTATTGCTTCGTGACCCGGCCTATCTCGCGGCAAACCGCGAATCGCTGGGCAAAACCAAGCAGATTTTGAGCCAAATACAGGAGCTTGAGCCGCAAGACATGGGAGAAACGCAGAAAGCGCTGGAGGCGCTCGGCGTATATGAACAAAGGCTTGCTGCGGCGGTTGCGGCGATGGGGCAGCCGGGGCTGGGAGACGCAGACCGCATCCAGGCCGTGGTGCGGGCTTATGAAAAAGATTTGAACGATCTTTTGCGAGGGGCGAAGGTCAAGAAACGCGAGCAGTTGATTGAAGAGCTGCGGAACCGTGTCGGGTCGTTTGATACGCAGATCACTGAAACCGTTCAGGAAGGCAATCCGGCGCTGGCGCCAGTCACGGAGGAATTGCAGAGTTCCATTCAAGAAGTGCTGGGACTGCTCACTGACCTCGAGACGGAAAACTGGAAACGTGTAGAAAGCGATCATCGGGAAGCGCGGCGATTGCTTCGTCAGGCGGAGTGGGCGCTAAGCATTGTGTCCGCGATTACGCTCTTGTTCAGCGTGTGGGTCAGCTTTATTTTGCCGCGGCAAGTGGTGAAGCCACTGATCAGCTTGCGTGAGGCTGTTGATCACGCCGCGCAGGGAGATAACGCGATCGAGCTTGAGATTGAAGGCCGCGGTGAAGTCGCAGACTTGGCGCGCAGCGTGCACAACCTCATTGTGCGATTGCGGCAGAGTGCGTGAGCGGGCTGCTGCCAGACCGCGTTGTTCTTTGCCGAACCTTTATTTGGCCGATGTCGAAAGGCGCTTAACCAGCTCGTACAGGAAGGCCTGGCCTTCATAGAAAGATTGGACACCCAGGCGCTCATCGCGCCCGTGAAAGCGGATATCGTCGCGATCCATGAAGAATCCCTGGATGCCATAGCAAGGGATGCCGGCGGCGCGGAGATAACGACCGTCGGTGGCGCCCATGACCATGATCGGAACCGTGGGAACACCGGGCCACATGCTGTTGGTGATTTCACTGACAGCTTTGAGCAAATCTGAGCGCATCGGCGACGCGGCCGCTTTGCTGAACTCGCTCAACTGCTTGACGGTCACCTGATCATCCGCCACGACTTTTTGCAGCGTGCCGAGAACGTATTCGGCTGAATCTTCGGGCAGCACTCTGCAGTTCACGGTAGCGGCGGCCAGCTGCGGCAGCGCGTTGATGGCATGGCCGCCTTCGAGCATCGTGGCGACGCAAGTGGTGCGCAGCGTGGAATTCCATGCGGGAGATGCTGCGGCCACTTTCTCCATGGCTTCTTGCGAACCGGAAGAGACCTTTGAGAGATCGTCCTTTATGGGGCCGGTTTCGATTTTTGCCATTTGCTGGAAGTAAGCCGCAGTAACCTCATTAGTTTTCAGAGGAAAGCCGAATTCGCCAAGCCGCGTCAAAGCGCCGGCGAGGTGATAGATGGCGTTGTCGTGGACCGGCATCGAACTGTGGCCGCCTTTGTTGCGCACTTCGAAGCGAAAATTCAGAACGTACTTTTCGCTGACCTGCAAATCGTTCGAGATTTTTTTGCCTTTGGATTCTTCGCCCCAGCCGCCTTCGTTGAGCGCCAGGTCCGCCTCGATCAGTTCGCGGTGATTTTTCAAAAGCCAATCGACGCCGTTGTACGGTCCGCCGCCTTCTTCGTCGGCGGTGAGTGCAACGATAATGTCGCGGTCGGGCTTGAATCCTTCTTTTTTGTACTGGATGAGGTTGGCGATCCAAACAGCGGCCTGCGCTTTGTCGTCACCGGTACCGCGGCCGTAAAAAAAGCCGTCCTTTTCGATGAACTGAAACGGGTCAGTGCTCCAGTCTTCGCGTTTGGCTTCAACGACGTCGATGTGGGCGAGCAGGAGAATGGGTTTGCGCGCGCCGGTGCCGTGATAGCGAACGACGAGATTGGCTTTCTTCGGAATCGCGCCGCCAACGAAAACATCGGCGTCGGAGAAACCGGCGGCTTTCAGGCGAGCAGCGGCTGCTTCTGCAACCGGAGTTGTCGCGCCGGTCGTAAATCCGGACTGAATTTCGATGAACTGTTTGTAGATGTCGTGCGCGAGCTGCTTTTCGCCGTCGGGGCGCGTGATTTGAGCGTTTGTCGATACAGCGCAGGAGACTACCGACAGCAATATCTTAGAAGCAAGCCAGATTTTTGTGTTTTGCATGGTGGGATTTTTGCATGGCAAGCGAATTCGCGCAACTTTTCGACTCTGCCGCACTGCAAAATCCGTGAAGCTTGGACGTGTTTCAATCACCCCGAACGTTTAGGCCCACATGTAGCCTTGCTTCGCAAGGGGGAGAGACCGGATGCGTTTGCCAGTAACGGTGAAAATCGCGTTGCAAACGGCGGGCAAAATCGGCGGAAGCGCCGGCTCGCCCAGGCCAGTCGGCGGATTGTCGGTCGTGAGAAAATGTACTTCGATTTCGGGAGGCACCTGGTTCATGCGCAGCGGCGGATATTCATGGAAATTGCTTTGCATGGCGCGGCCCCGCTCGATGGTGATTTCGTAGCCCATCAGGTGACTGAGGCCTTCGATTACTGAGCCGCGTACTTCGTTGAGAGCGCTGGTCGGATTGATGATCTGGCTGCCGATGTCGCCCGCGACCCAAACTTTGTTCACTTTGAGATGCTTTTCCGATGTGACGCGGACTTCCGCGACCTCGGCGAAATATCCGCGATGGCTGAAGTGGAACGCGACGCCCGTCGCAGTATCTTTCGGCAGTGTGCGAGAGCCCCAACCCGATTTTTCCGCAACAAGTTCGAGTACGCCGCGCATGCGTTGAGCATTGAACAGAAATGCAGGCGGAGTCTGCTGACCGCCGGCTGGAGCAGGTGCGGCATCGAAGGCCGGAGTGTTGAGCAACGCGAGCCGGAACTTCACAGGATCCGCACCGGCCGCATGTGCGAGTTCGTCAATAAAGGATTGCATCACGAAAGCGATACCGTTGCTTCCCGGAGCGCGCATCGCCCCCGTGGGCACGCCCAGCGTCATGACAGAAGCGTGCGTTGCGAAGTTCGAGATGAAACGGGCAGGAAATTCGTCGGGAGAAATCTGGGCGCTGGGCGCGAACCGTTCGCCTTCTCCAAAACTGACGAAATGATTCCGCCAGGCGACGAGCTTTCCGGAAGAATCGGCGCTGCCCTTTAAGAAATGAAAGCCCGCCGGGCGATAAAAATCGTGATGCATGTCGTCTTCGCGTGACCAGAGCAGCTTGACGGGCGTGCCGCCAAGTTGTTTCGCGATCCACGCGCCTTCGATCATGTAGTCATTCGTCAGTCGCCGCCCGAATCCTCCGCCCATCCGCGGCAAATGAATCGTCACGTCGCTTTCCGCGATGCCGAGCGTTTTCGCGACCTGCGTCAAGCCGCGCTGCGGCGTCTGGCTAGGAACCCACATTTCCAGTTTGCCGTCTTGAAAGCGCGCAGTGCAATTCTGTGGCTCCAGCGGCGCGTGCGCGAGGAACGGATAGAAATAGTCTCCTTCCACGACTTTCGCCGCAGATTGCAGACTGGCATCGGCATCACCGTCGGTCCGAAGCGAGCGCGCAGGCTTCTGTTTTGACAGCTCGATAGCCTTGCTCGCAAAACCTTCGCTGCTCTGCTGCGCAGTCGGGCCTTCGTCCCACTTCACATCTAACTTTTGCCGCGCGGTGTGTGCCGTCCACCACGTATCGGCGACGATGGCCACGCCGCAGAGCAGACCCGTCAAATCGGACCCGCCTTCCACAATGAAAGCTTGCCGCACGCCGGGAATGGCCTTGATCACATCGAGATTCGCGCTGACAACTCTTCCAGCAAAGACCGGACACTTTGCGAAGACGCCCCACAGCATCCCGGGAAGCCTGAAATCGATGCCGTAAAGTGGTTTTCCTCGAACGATGGCCGCGTTGTCCACGCTCGGAATAGACTTACCGATGATTTTGAAATCCTTGGGATCTTTTAGCTTTACGGTAGCGAGATCCGGCGGAACGATCTGCGCAGCTTTCCCAGCTAGCTCTCCATAACCGAGCGAGCGGCTCGTCGCCGCATGTTGCACTCGCCCGGACGCGGTCGCGCATTCAGATTCCGGCACTGACCAAGTTTGCGCAGCCGCGGCAACAAGCATCTGGCGGCCCGCGGCTCCAACCTGCCGCATAGGAATCCAATTGTTCGGCGTTGCGGTGCTGCCACCGGCAACCTGCAAACCGTATTTTGTAAAGTTGACGTCACCCTGCTCGATCCGCACGTCCTTCCAATCCACGTCAAGCTCTTCGGCGATGAGCATCGGCAGCATGGTCCGTATGCCCTGACCAATTTCAGGATTTTTTGCGGTGATGGTCACGATGCCTTCAGGCGAAATGCGTATGAAGGCGTTGGGAGTGAGCACTGCGGGCGGCGGCCCCTGCGGCGCTTGCGCTAGAGCCTTCTCGACGGGATCGACGTACGCCGAGAGTAGCAAACCTCCACCCGCGATGGCCGTCACGCGAAGAAACGAACGGCGCCCGATAGTTCTGATGGTCCTGGGCTCGAGAGCTTCCAAGGTGTTCATAGGGCCTCCTTACCTTAGACCGACGGTCTGGTGTACGGGTTACGCAGTTTCGTGGGCATCTTGCCGCAACAGCGGAATTATAGCGCGGAGGAAGCAAAGCGGCATCAAGAAGAGCGAGGTATCGCCCTCGCGAAGTCTCGAGGCCGGCAGCGTTGACGAGCACGCTCGGAAAAACATTGCAAGCTGTGCAGAGAAATTCGTTCTAAGGACGTCACCGCGAGCAACCCGGTATACGGAATGCTAACTCTAATGAGGTAACAAACGAGTGAGAACGCTGTTCGTCAAGCTCAGCGCTTATCGCTCTTAAGACGGTCCTCCATTCCCCGGGTTGAGAAGAAAAACTGCCGAGGCAATTTCACGAAGCTAGAGGTGTCGACAATGACCAGCTCAAAGACCCGCTCGAACGCATTCGCTTCTCTCCCGCACGAAAATCGCAAGACTTGGAGTTACTTTGTTGGCGTGATGGCCGCGCTTTTGCTTTGTTGCGCCGCGTCCTCCGCGCAGACGGCAACGCACGCACCCGGATGGGTGGTAATCACCATCGGTGATTATCGAACCCTGCACGCGAAGGCCTACCCGCCCGATCGCGAACCGGAAGGGCCGCCGGTAGACGCGACGCTGACCCGCGTCGATTACGACTTGCACATCGATGGCGACCTCGCCGCGGGCCGCGCGAGCCTTACCGTCGACGTACTAAAGGATGGCTGGGTGCGTGTGCCAATTCCGGCTGGATTGCTCGTGCGAGAAGCAAAACTCGATGGCAAGCTGGTTTCTCTGGTGCCCGGCGCGGCAGGAAAAGGTTCAAACCAACTCGCTGCGCTCCTCTCGCGCGCGGGACGAGCCGTGTTGCTGCTCGATATTGCTTTGCCTGTCGTATCGACCGCCGGCGAAGAGAGCATCTCCCTGCCTTCAACCGCCTCCGGAGTCACGCGCGTCTCCGTTCGTCTTCCGCGGCAAGGCGTGGACATCAAGTTGACTGGAGGACTCTTGGCAGAGAAATCCGAACCCGGCACGGATAGCAAATGGCTTGCCTACGCGCGGGGCAACGAGCCGCTCATGTTTACTTGGAAAAGAAAAACCGAGGATCATCGCAGCACGCAAGCGTTGCGGCTGCGCGGGTCGCTCACCGAACTGACCGGCCTCGGCGAAGACACGACGACGGTCGTGGCCGAAGTCAACGTAGAAGTAACCCAGGGTGCCGCGCGAGAAGTGCGCATTTCGCTGCCAGACAAAGTGACGGTAAATCAAGTTGCCGGTGCCATGGTAGCGGACTGGGAAATGAAAGACGGACAGCTCGCCGTGACGTTTCTGGAACCCGTTGAGCAAAATGCCAAATTTATTGTAAGCGGAGAAACGCGCAGTCCGCGCGACGGCCAGATCGAGATTCCGCTGCTTCGCCTGCTGAACGCGGAACGCGACACGGGCGGAGTAGCGGTAGAAGTCCTCGGCGCCGGGGAGATCAAAGAGTTCAAAGCCGAAGGCCTCGAAAACGCCGATGCGACGGATTTGAGCGAAATCGTCTCGAGCCGCCAATCGACTTCGCTCTCCGCATTCCGGTATCGAGCAGGCGACGCGAAGACCGCGCGATCGCTGACGGTGAACGTAGCGCGCTACACGCCGCAAGCCGTGCTGATGGCCAGTGTCGCGGAGGCTCGTTACAACGTCTTGATCACCAACGAGGGAAAGCTGCTGGTGCAGGCGCGGTACGCGGTGCGGAATAACCAGCGCAACTTCCTGAAGATCACTTTGCCGCAAGGGGCAACGCTTTGGAGCGCATCGTTGGCGGGAAAGCCCGTTCGTCCCGGGCAATCGCCCGACGGCAGCGTGCTACTCCCGCTTGAGAAAGCCCACGCCGGCGAAGATTCCCCTGAGTTCGCGGTCGAGGTCGTTTATATCAGCCGCGGTACGGCTTGGAATGACAAAGGACAGTTCAAGCTCGCGCTGCCCGCGCTAGACTTGCCGGTATCCCGAACAGGAATGCTGGTCTTCCATCCGCCGCTTTTCAAAGTGACGCCGGAGATCGGATCATTCCGCGCGGAAGCGTACGCGGACCCGACTTCCGCGGCTCTGAATCCTCCAGCGCCGCCTGCGAGCGTTGTGAGGTCATTCAGCGTTGGTCTTGGGGCGCCTGCACCGGCGCCTCCGCCGCCTCCGCCGTCGCCAAGTGCAGGAGCCACTGTCCAAATGATGTCCACAATAGATACCAATCAGATCTCCGAGCAGAAGCTTGTCGATAATTTCCGTGCGACCTTGCAGGGAGGGAAGGCCGCCGGGATTCTTCCCATCAAAGTGTCCTTCGAAGGTTTGGGGCCCTCTTTATTCCTTGTTTCCGAACTTACAGGCGAAAACCAATCTCCAAGCACTGATTTGAATTATCAACGCGAGAAAAAGGCAGGTGGGCGATGAAAAATATATTATTGGCAGTGGCATTTCTTATGTCCGTCCCCGCGTTCGCACAAGACAAGATCACCCCTCCTGTCCCGCAGGCAGGAAACGTGACGCTGCCGCTCGAGGAGTACAACCGTCTGCTCGAACTTGCGAACAAGTCGCCCAAGCGAGTGGAGACCGCGCCGCTTCCTTACACGATCAAGCGCGGAGAGTTGAAGTTCCGCGTCGCGAACGAAACCGTGATGGGAACGGTTCAATTGCAAGGCGAAACTTTTAATAAGGGTGAAACGAAAGTCGCACTCACTTCGGGCATGACGATACTTGATGCGCGTCAGGAAGGCAGAGTTCTTCCTCTTGAACAAGAGGGCGGAATGCAGACAGCGATCCTGGCTGGACCTTACGAGTTTTCCGTAGTCCTCGATGCCGGTTTGCCTTTAAACATCGAAACAGGCCGCGCTTCATTCAGCTTGCCCGTGCCAGCGGCCGGCAGCGTGCGCCTCACTCTCGAAGTTCCCGGCGATCACACAAACGTGAAGCTCAGTCCGGGATTGATCACCAGCCGGGAATCCGAGAATGGGAATACCACGATCGAGGCGACACTCGTGCCCGGTCAGCCCGCCAACATCTGGTGGGCCACACGAGAAGTGGTTGCACCGGTCGTCCCGCGCGAAGTGCGCTTTCTTTCAAACGTGAAAATACTTGTTTCCGTCAGCGAAGCGGAGATTCGGCTAGCCGTGCTTGCCGACATCAACGTGATTCAGGGAGAACCCACACAGTTTGAAGTCGAGGTTCCCGCCGGCTATGAAGTGACGGGAGCCTCAGGCGCTTCGGTGGATTCGAGCGATGTGCAATCGGGAGTCTTGACGCTGAAAGTAAATGCTCCGGCACAGCGAAACCACCAGTTTCTGATTTCGATGGAAAAAGCGATCGGCGTCACGAAAGTGGATGTTCCATTCCTCAATGTGAAAAACTCGCAACGCGAGACGGGCGAAGTGCTCGTCGAAGGCGTTGGCACCATGGAGCTGACGGCGACGGAAGGCGGTAGCCTGAAGCGAATGGACATCAAGGAGACGAATCCTTATTTGCGCGCGCTCGCGCGATCTCCATTGCAGGCGGCGTTTCGCTATCACCGGCAGGCTACCGAGAATCCGACTCTCGCACTGGAATGGACGCGGTTTCCAGACAGCAGCGTGCTCGCCGCGGTTGCAGAGCGAGCGGTGGTCACGACACTTGTGACCACCGAAGGAAGATCTTTGACCGAGGTGCGACTGACTGTGAAGAATCAGGTTCAGCCATTTTTAAAAGTGGAATTGCCGACAGGGGCGAGCATCGTGACCGCAGAGGTCGCAGGGGAAAAGGTAAAGCCCGTAGAAGGGGCGGATGGCCAGCGCGTACCACTGCTGCGGCCCGGGTTCAGGCCAGTCGATTCTTACGAAGTCTCTTTCGTGTTCATGCATTCAGGCGCTCCGTTCGCGAAAAAGGGCGGATCGGAAATTTCGTTGCCGAAAATGGATGTTCCCATCACCGTGTTGCAATGGGAGGTGTTCCTGCCAGAGCAGTACAAGGTGAAGGATTTTGGCGGCGACGCTTTGGCCGCGAACTTGTTGCCGCCGTCATTCCAGGGATTTGAAAGAGTGGGATACACTTCGGGCTCTTTTCAGGCAGGTGTCGGGGTCGGAGGTAGTGTGGGCGACCGGATTGCACCGCTTCAGCTTTTGCCAGGACAGCTAGGAGGTTACATCGTAGACGCGCGCGGAGCGATGCTTGCGAACGCGCAAGTGAACGTAACGCAATTGGACACCGGAGCCGTTCGAACTGCGGCAACGGATTATTCAGGCCGCTGGATTGTTTCGAGCATGCCATCGGGAAGAGTGAAAATCACCGCCACCTCGCCGGGTTTCAACACAACCGTCAGCAACATCAATTACGACGCGAATTACCCAACGACTTCCAACTTTGAATTGCGCGTTTCTAGCGCGACGGAAACGGTTGAGGTGCTGGCCAATGATCAAGCCAAGGAATCGCGGCGCATCGAACGGGATTTGAAGGATCGCGAAGCCGCTGCTTCCAACTCAGCATCAAACAATGTCCTGAATCTGCAGCGGCGCGTGTCGGGCGTGCTTCCCGTCCGCGTCGATGTGCCGCGCGCGGGCAGTTCGTATAGCTTCGTGCGCCCGCTTGTGCTGGACGAGGAGACAAAACTCACGTTTACCTATAAGACCAAATAAACTCCACGGCTGCTGGTGGATTCCACGTGTTCGAACCGGCCAGGGGAGGCTTTCCCCTGGCCGCTGCCATTTACAGCGCATTCATAGTCCGCCGCCTAGAGCGTCTGTCTGGATTTTTCCCATCCGGCGGGAACTAAGTGCGAGAATCAACGGAATTTAAAGAGTCCGTCGTGCGTATAGATGAGTAAGGAAACTCTAACGACGGCAACAGCCGTCTAAGCCCAGGTAGGTAAAGGGGAAATAAAAGGCTTTTCGTTGCGGCGGGGCGTACATTTATTTTAGGTAAGGGAAGAGGCAGGGCGATATGAAGGCAATCCCGGATATTTTAATTGGCTTGCTGATTTGTTTATTTCTCGCGGTGATGCAGGTTGCGGCGCAGTCTCCGCAGGAAGCGCCGCCCTCTCAGAATCCCGGCGCTACGCAGGGCGCGGCGCAAGCCCCGGGGCGCGGAGGCGAAAGGCGTCCAGGAGTTTTCGGGAAGCTTACTGCGGTTCACGAACAGTCCGTCGAGATAACCAGGCAGGACGGGAGCGTAGTAACCGTCAAGCTCAGCGCGAGCACGCAATTCCGGAAAGACCGGGAATCTGCGAAGCTCAGCGATTTCAAAGTCGGAGATACGGTGTTTGTGCGCGGCGAGGAAAACGCGGATCACACCTGGACCGCGGACGTGCTCGGATCGCGTCCGAACGGCGCCTTTGGCGGTGGTCCCGGCGGCGGTCAGGGCGGTGGTCCAGGCGGCGGACGGCCAGTGGGTGTGCTTGGACAGGATTATGTTGTTGGAGAAGTGAAGGCGATTGATGCTCCCAAGCTGACGATTCTACGGCCGGACAATGTCACGCAAACTGTCGAATTGAATGAAGAGACTTCACTTCGGAAGGGCCGCGACAGCATCACGATGGCGGACATTCAAGCCGGCGATCACATCATGGTCCGCGGCGGAATGGCGAATAATGTGTTTCAGCCGAAATCCGTGATGGTGATTTCGCCGGAACAATGGAAGCGATTCCAGGAATCAGGAATGGGCGGGGCTGGCGGACAAACTGCCAAGCCGCCGCAAGACAATAGCAAGCCGCAGAATCCTCCGGAGCCGCCACATTGAAATTGTTTGTTCGGATTTTTATTTTCCTGGGTCTGGTGACCTTAACAATCAGAGATTTGCACGCGCAAGAGAATCCTACACCCGCGCAAACTATTCCCGCAGCGCCGCAGACGAGTTCGACGCCCTCGCCAGCGACGACTTACCAGATCACGGGCAGCGTGCACAGTGGCAAAACGCCATTGCCTGGCGTGACGCTGACCGCCTCGAACACGTTGACAGGGAAGAAGTACACCGCCGCGACAATTTCAGACGGCACGTTCACGATGACTGGATTGTCACGCGGGCGCTATGTGTTGCGCGCCGAGTTCATGGGTTTCGCGCCGCAGACTCAGGAAGTGGTGCTGAATCCAGAAAATCCATCCGGTAAGGCGGATCTGGAATTGATCCTCGCGTCACGGCAGCAGGAGCAGACGGAGCAGCGCAGCGCCGCTGCCGCGACGGCTGGTCGTGGCTTCCAAAGTCTAACGATGGATTCCACGGAAGCGGCACCCTCTACAGGGGAATCTGGTCTTGCGGTCGGTGCCGGGCAGAACCCAAGTGCGAACGATTTAGCGGCGCTGCCGCTCAACGGCGCTGGGGCGGATGCACCTACGGAATCGGTGAGCATCAGCGGTGTGCAAGGACGCACGCAGGATTTCGGTCAAGGCAACGAAGGTGAATTGCAAGACCGCATCCAGGAATTTCGCGACCGCGCGCAGCAGAACGGCCCTGGCGGTTTTGGTGGAGGCGGCGGAGGATTTGGCGGTGGGCCGGGTGGCGGCGGAGGGCCAATCGCTTTCGGGCGCATGGGGCGCGGCTTCAATGTGAATCAGCCGCACGGCAACGTGTATTTTTATGACGACACTTCGGGGCTGGATGCGCGGCCGTTTTCGCTGAATGGGGAACCCCTTCAAAAGGCAGATTACAACCAGCTGCACTTTGGAGCCTACGTTGGTGGCCCGCTGAATATTCCGAAGATTCTTAATGGCGGCAACAAGACATTTTTTTTCGGAGGGTGGAGCGGTACGCGCGGAAGTTCACCGTCTGACTTCTTGTCAACGGTGCCCACAATGGCCGAGCGAGGCGGCAATTTCTCCGCCCTAACCACGCCGATCTACAATCCAACGACTGGGCAGCAATTCGATTTTAACGGGCAACTGAATGCGATTGACCCGGCTTTGATCACCCCGCAAGCGCAAGCTCTTTTGCAGTACATTCCACTGCCAAATTTGCCGGGAACGACGCAGAACTATCATGAAGTAACTTCCGCAGAGAGCAATTCGGACTCCGTGAACTTGCGGCTGATCCACAATTTTGGCCCTGTGCCGGCGCAGGGAAATCGCACGCCGGGTGGAGGTGGGCGCGGTGGCGGAGGTGGCGGAGGCCGGCGCAGATCGCAGAACAACCTCAATTTGGGCATGAGCTGGACAAAGACGACGACCGATATCGTCGGAGCGTTTCCTTCGCTTGCGGGCGGAACGAGTACACAAGGTTTGAATGCCAACGCAGGGTGGGTGTATGGCAAAGGGCACGCAACGAACAACCTACGCTTTACCTACAACCACAATCATGTTTCGACAACCAATTTGTACTCGAACGTCACGGACGTTGCCGGCCTGGCGCAAATTGGAGGTGTCTCCACAAATCCGTTTGATTGGGGCATTCCGGGAATCAACTTCACTTCGTTCTCCGGTTTGAGCGATCCGATGCCGCGCCGTGAACTCGACCAGACGTATACCGTGTCTGACACCGTTATTTGGAATCGCGGCAAACACAACTGGCGATTTGGTGGCGACTACCGCCGGATTTTGCAGAGCTTCCATGCGGCAAGAAACGCGGAAGGCACTTTCACGTTTACAGGCTTTGCGACCGGGCTTTATGTCAACGGCCAGCAACAGCAAGGAACGGGTATCGATCTCGCGGACTTTCTTCTGGGGTTGCCGCAGCAAAGCAGCGTTCAGTTCGGGACGAACACTTATAATTTTCGCGCGAACTCTTTTGATTTTTTCGCCCAGGATGACTGGCGAATCCGCGCGAACCTGACGCTTCTGCTCGGCCTTCGCTACGAATACCAGGGGCCTTTCACGGAAGCGAACAATCACATCGTCAATTTGGATGTCACACCGGGCTTTACGGCGGCGGTACCGGTTCAGCCCGGTCAGTTCGTTCCAGGCTTCGGCGTTGCTTCGAATTCGCTGATCAATCCAGATCGGAATAACTATGCGCCGCGTCTTGGGCTTGCCTGGAAGCCCATGAAGAATACGGTCGTGCGGGCAGGTTATGGCCTCAACTACAATCTCGCGCAGTACACGGCTGTGATTCAGAATTTTGCGTTTCAGCCGCCTTTCGCAGAGACGTCCACGAACACGGCAACTCCGTCGAGTTTCCTCAATCTGTCAAACGCCTTTCCGAGCCTGGCGCCCGGCACGGTCACGAATAACTTTGCCATCGATCCAAACTACCGTCTCCCATACGTCCAGCTGTGGAACGTGGATATACAGCGCGATTTGGGCGGCGGCTTTCTGATGAATATCGATTACAACGGATCGAAGGGAACGAGGCTCGATACGGAGAGAGCTATTCTGATTCCAGGCGGTTCGCAGCCTTTCATCTACGAATCGTCCGCCGGAGATTCGGTTTTCAATGCAGGCTCGATTCGTTTTCGTAAGCGGCTGGCCAAGGGCATCGGCCTGACCGCGACATATATCTACTCGAAATCGATTGATGATGCTTCTTCGATTGGTGGAGGAGGCGTGGTCGTGGCGCAGAATCCTTTCGACATTGCCGCGGATCGCGGGCTATCGAGTTTCGACCAGCGCCAAAAGTTTACTGGGACTTGGACTTACGATTTGCCGTTCGGCGAGAATCGGCGATTTTTGCAGAAGGGATTTGTCTCGCACGTTCTCGCGGGCTGGCAGTACAGCGGGGATTTCACGGTGGCCAGCGGGCTGCCGTTTACGGTGCGCGTACTTGGAGGGACCACGGATATCGACCGGGGCGTGAGCGGGTCTTTGCGCGCAAACGTCGTCCCTGGCGAATTGCAGCGCCTCAGTACTCCGACAACCAAAGAGTGGTTCAACATTGCGGCTTTTTGCCAGCCGGAAACGACGACCAACAATCCAACCGCCACGTGCGTCAATGCCGCCGATTCGACGTATGGTGACGCGGGGCGCAACATCCTGGAAGGGCCGGGGCAAGTGAGTGTAGAGATGTCGCTGAACAAGACGATCACGATCAAGGAATACCGGTCGCTCGATCTGCGGATTACGGCGAATAATATTTTTAACATGGTGAATTTCACTTCGCTGGGTACGGTCGTGAACTCCACGACGTTTGGTGAAGTGACCGGAGCAGGAGCCATGAGGCGCGTGACGGTGCAGGCGAGATTCCGGTTTTGAGAGAGAAGGCCATGACTGCCACACGAAGAAAAATCGCGGCCATTGCGTGCGCTAGTTTGCTGCTGCAAATTGGCGCTCCCTCGTATGCACAGCAGTCCCAGCCGCAACCTCCCGCTGACGCGCAGGCGCAGACGAAACCGCCGGCGTCTTCCATTCGAGTTACTTCGGAATTGGTATTAGCGAACGTTGTGGTGCGCGACAAGAAAGGGAATCTCGTTCGCGATTTGAAGAAAGAAGATTTCACGCTGTTTGAAGACGGCAAGAAACAGCAGATATCGACTTTCGATTTTGAAAATGTCGATCAGCTGGAAACGGCGGGCGACGCTGAAAAAACCGTCACAGGCGAAGCGGCGGAAACGGTCGAACCTGCAGGCGTGTTGAAAAAGAGCGATGCTCCCGTCATGAACGCGCGGGACCGGCGAGTGATCGTCTTGTATTTCGATTTTTCCGCGATGGAGCCGGATCAGATAGGCCGCTGCGTGGAATCGGCCAAGAAATATATAAATGGCCAGATGCGGCCTGCGGACATCGTGGCGCTGGTTTCGCTCTCGACGAATATGCGCGTCGACCTGGATTTCACGGATGACAAGACGAAAATACTTTCAGTGTTGAGTTCGTACTCCTCCGGTTCGGGGGAAGGTTTTGCGATGGGCGATACAGGGAGCGCGGAGGGGGCGGCCGAAACTGGCGGCTCGTTCACGGCGGACGACACGGATTACAACACGTTTAGTGCCGACTGGAAGCTGCTGGCGCTGCAGTCCACGATGCAGGCGCTGGGAAAAATCGAGCAGAAAAAATCGCTGATTTATTTCAGCAATGGAATCAGCCAGACCGGCACGGACAACCAGTCGGCGCTGCGGGCGGCTACAGCCGCGGCGGTAAAGAATAACGTTTCGATTTATCCCGTGGATGTTCGCGGATTGCAGGCGTTTCCTCCTGGCGGCGAAGCGCAGAATGCGAGCTTACACGGCCAGTCCGCTTATAACGGCGCGGCGGTTTTGAACGACCTCAGCGGCAATGCGGCTTCGCAGGAGACGCTTTCGACGCTAGCTGCGGACACGGGCGGGAAGGCGTTCTTCGATTCCAATGATTTCAGCGGCGTGTTTACGCAGGTGCAGAAAGACAGCTCGGCGTATTACGTGCTTGGGTTTACGAGCACGAACCCGCTCAAGGACGGACATTATCGTCGGCTGAAGGTGCAGGTGAACCGAGCCGACGTGAAGCTCGAATTCCGGCCGGGATATTACGCCGGGCGTGACTACCAACATTTGAATCGCGCGGATCGCGAGGCGCAGCTCGAAGATGAACTTGCGGCAGAATTGCCGCAGACGGATGTGCCGCTCTATGCGGGGACTGCGTATTTCCGTCAGGATGAATCACATTATTATTTGGCGGTTTCGCTGGTTGTGCCTGGTTCGCAAATTCCGTTCGTGCAAGAAAAAGATAAGGACAACGCGACGATCGACATCATTGGAGAAGTACGGCTCGACAGCAAAGGCAGAGTGCCCGTCGGACAGTTGCGCGACACTGTGAAGCTGGCCGTGGACAGCACGCAGCAGGTGCGGCGGAAGAATGTGCAGTACAACACGGGATTTGTGCTTGCTCCCGGCAGCTATCATCTGAAATTTATCGTGCGCGAGAACCAGACGGGGCGCATGGGTTCGTTTGAGACGGACGTGCAGGTGCCAGATTTGCGCAAGGCGCCGCTGCGGATGAGTTCCGTGGTGCTGAGCAACTTGCGGGCTCCGGTGACGAACACGCCGAAGAAAAAGGGCACGAACCCGTTGATTCAGGATCAGACGCAGTTGGTGCCAAATGTGACGCACGTGTTTACGCGGGATCAGCATTTGTATTTGCAGTATGAGATTTATGATCCGGCGCGCGGCAAGGTTGCAGTTGCGCCAGCGGCGACGCCCATTGCTGCGGCACAGCCAGCAGGCGGCGAAGCGACGAAGGCTGCGCCTCAGGCGCCGCAGTCCAAAGAGACGCGCGAGTCGATTCACGTTTTGACCAGCATTGAGTTTTTGCGAGGCAACGTGAAAGTCTACGAGTCGAAGCAGGTGGCGGCGACCGAAGTCACAGCGCCGGACCGGAAGGCGGTTGTGTTTCAGATTGATTTACCTCTGCAGTCTTTGAAGCCGGGGCTCTATGTTTGCCAGGTGAATGTGATTGATGATGTTGCGGGGAATTTTGCGTTTCCGCGGTGGCCGATATTGATAAAGGATGCGGCTCCGGCGGCGGCGCCTGCTACGCAGTCTTCCTCCAGTTTCGGGCAGTGAGCATCGCGCAGCAAATGCGCTCTTTGGCTTGTCCAAAAATAAAAACGCGGCAGACTGGTTGCCGCGGGAAACTCTCCACAATATTGCCTGCAACTGTTATAGCACGGGCAGCCCTCTTGTCACCGCCGGTCAGCTAAGCGGCGGGACGCTCTGGAAATTGAGGTAAGATGGCCGGCCAGGCGAGGAAGAAACTTGAAGAACAGCGCGATTCTCTTATTGCAATGCCCGGATCGCAAAGGGCTGGATGCGGCCATTGCGGATTTTATTTATTGGCATGGCGGAGACATCCTTCATTTCGAGCAACACCAGGCGGGGGAGGAGCGTTTCTATTTAGCGCGCGTGGAATGGGATCTGGAAGGGTTCGAGTTCGATCTGAAAGATTTTCCGCAATGGTTTGCGCCCATTGCCGAGGAGTTTTCGATTCGGTGGCGCATAACGAGATCGAATTACCGTCCTCGCGTCGCCATCTTCGTTTCAAAATACGATCATTGTTTGGTGGATCTGCTTTACCGGCAGCGGATCGGGGAACTCGCGTGCGAAATTCCCTTGATGATCAGCAACCATCCGGACGCAAAACGGCACGCAGACTTTCACGACATTCCGTATCACCTCATTCCAGTGACGAAGGAGAACAAGGCGGAGGTTGAGAAGCAGCAGATCAAGTTGCTTCGCGAAAGCAATATCGAACTGGTTGTGCTGGCCCGGTATATGCAAGTGCTCTCCAAGGACTTCATCGCGCAATATCCGCAGCAAATCATCAATATCCATCATTCGTTTTTGCCGGCGTTC
>Ga0209448_10000114_pt1 | contig 29172 bp, 17 predicted proteins | sample BogFormECP14_OM2_FD_188245 | JGI IMG/M metagenome (GOLD analysis project Ga0209448, IMG submission 188245) | Bog forest soil microbial communities from Calvert Island, British Columbia, Canada - ECP14_OM2 (SPAdes) (version 2) | ecosystem: Environmental > Aquatic > Freshwater > Wetlands > Bog ... | reverse complement strand
TCGCCACCGGATAGGAGTGAGTTAGATAACCCATGGCTGACATAGACCCTGACTCCCAGGAGAACTCACCCCTCATCAAGGCACCCGCCGACAAGGCCGATATGACGGTCCCCGAAATGCGCCAGTGGCTGCGCAATTGGGTGGGCCAGGCCGTCGGGCAGTCACCGGACGCGATTGACGAGTCGGTGCCGATGGTGGAGTTGGGCTTGTCGTCGCGGGACGCCGTGGCGATGGCCGCTGATATCGAAGACATCACTGGTGTCACGCTTTCGGTCGCGGTGGCGTTCCAGCACCCGACCATCGAATCGCTGGCGACCCGGATCGTCGAGGGCGAACCCGAACGAGACACCACAGCCGACGACAACATGGATTGGTCGCGCAACGGTCCGGCAGAGCGCGTCGACATCGCGATCGTTGGCCTGTCCACTCGGCTGCCCGGTGATATGAACAGCCCCGACGAAACCTGGCAGGCGCTGCTGGAAGGTCGCGACGCCATCACCGATCTGCCCGAGGGCCGCTGGTCGGAATTCATGGAAGAGCCGCGCCTGGCTCAGCGAATCGGGCAGGCCCGCACCCGCGGCGGCTACCTGAAGGACATCAAGGGCTTCGACTCCGAGTTCTTCGCGGTGGCCAAGACTGAAGCTGACAACATCGACCCGCAGCAGCGGATGGCGCTGGAGCTGACCTGGGAGGCGCTGGAACACGCCCGCATCCCGGCGTCCAGCCTGCGCGGTCGGTCCGTCGGCGTGTATGTCGGCAGCTCCACCAATGACTACAGTTTCCTGGCAGTGTCCGACCCGACGGTTGCACACCCCTATGCGATCACCGGAACCAGCAGTTCGATCATCGCCAACCGGGTGTCGTATTTCTATGACTTCCACGGGCCGTCGGTCACCATCGACACCGCATGCTCGAGTTCGCTGGTCGCGATGCATCAGGGCGTGCAGGCGCTGCGCAACGGCGAATGCGATGTGGCGGTGGCGGGGGGTGTTAATGCGCTGATCACGCCGATGGTCACGCTGGGCTTCGACGAGATCGGCGCGGTGCTGTCTCCCGACGGCCGGATCAAGTCGTTCTCCTCGGACGCCGACGGCTACACCCGCTCCGAGGGCGGCGGCATGGTGGTGCTCAAGCGGGTCGACGACGCCCGTCACGACGGCGACCAGATCCTGGCCGTAATCGCCGGGAGTGCCGTCAACCACGACGGCCGGTCCAATGGTCTGATCGCGCCCAACCAGGACGCGCAGGCCGACGTGCTGCGTCGGGCCTACAAGGACGCCGGCATCGATCCGCGCACGGTCGACTACATCGAGGCGCACGGCACCGGCACCGTCCTCGGCGACCCGATCGAAGCTGAGGCGCTGGGACGCATCGTTGGAAGAGGACGTCCCGCCGATCGGCCGGTGTTGCTGGGCGCGGTGAAGACGAACGTCGGCCATATGGAGTCGGCGGCCGGTGCGGCCAGTGTGGCCAAGGTTGTTTTGGCGCTGCACCACGACAAGCTGCCGCCGTCGATCAACTACGCCGGACCCAGCCCCTACATCGACTTCGATGCGATGCACCTGAAGGTGATCGACACGGTGACCGACTGGCCGCGCTACGGCGGCTACGCGCTGGCCGGGGTGTCCAGCTTCGGCTTCGGTGGGGCCAATGCGCACCTGGTGGTGCGCGAGGTCTTACCACGTGACGTGGAGGAGCGTGACCCGGAGCCGGAAGCTCAGCCGGCGGTGCCGCTCGTGTCCGCCGGCGGCGACATGATCGAAAGCCAGGGCCACTCGCTGCGGTTCGACGAATTCGGCGAGATCATCACCGACACACCCTTGGCGGATGAGGAAGAGCCCGAACTGCCCGACGTGACCGAAGAGGCCCTGCGCCTCAAAGTGGTTGCTCTGGAAGAGCTTGCGGCACAAGAGATCGCCACGCCGCTGATCCCGCTCGCGGTATCGGCGTTCTTGACCTCGCGCAAAAAGGCCGCCGCCGCCGAGCTGGCGGACTGGATGGAAAGCCCCGAAGGCCAGGCGTCGTCGCTGGAGTCGATCGGGCGGTCGCTGTCGCGGCGCAACCACGGTCGCTCGCGTGCGGTGGTGCTGGCTCACGACCACGAAGAGGCCATCAAGGGCGTGCGGGCGATCGCCGAAGGCAAGCAGCGGCCGAACGTGTTCAGCGTTGACGGGCCGGTGACCAACGGCCCGGTGTGGGTGCTCGCCGGATTCGGTGCCCAGCACCGCAAGATGGGCAAGAGCCTGTATCTGCGCAACGAGGTCTTCGCCGAGTGGATCGAGAAGGTCGACGCACTGGTCCAAGACGAGCTGGGCTACTCGGTGCTCGAGCTGATCCTGGACGACTCGCAGGACTACGGCATCGAAACCACCCAGGTCACCATCTTCGCGATCCAGATCGCGCTGGGTGAGCTGCTCAAGCAGCACGGCGCCAAGCCGGCCGCGGTGGTCGGCCAATCGCTGGGTGAAGCCGCGTCGGCCTACTTCGCCGGTGGCTTGTCGCTGCTCGACGCCACCCGGGCGATCTGCTCGCGCTCGCATCTGATGGGCGAGGGCGAGGCGATGCTGTTCGGCGAGTACATCCGGTTGATGGCGCTGGTCGAGTACTCCGCCGACGAGATCAAGACGGTGTTCTCCGACTTCCCCGACCTGGAAGTGTGCGTCTACGCCGCACCCACCCAGACCGTCATCGGCGGTCCCCCCGAGCAGGTGGACGCGATCATCGCCCGCGCGGAGTCCGAGGGCAAGTTCGCCCGCAAGTTCGAGACCAAGGGCGCCAGCCACACCTCGCAGATGGATCCGCTGCTCGGCGAGCTCACGGCCGAGCTACAAGGCATCAAGCCGATGAGCCCGACAGCCGGGATCTACTCGACCGTGCACGAGGGCAGCTACATCAAGCCAGGCGGCGAGCCGATCCACGATGTCGAGTACTGGAAGAAGGGTCTGCGGCACAGCGTCTACTTCACCCACGGGATCCGCAACGCGGTGGACAGCGGGCACACCACCTTCCTCGAATTGGCGCCCAACCCGGTGGCACTGATGCAGGTGGGCCTGACCACGGCGTCCGCCGGGCTCCATGACGCCCAGCTGATCCCGACGCTGGCCCGCAAACAGGACGAAGTCGAGTCGATGGTTTCGACCATGGCCCAGCTCTACGTTTACGGCCATGACCTGGACATCCGCACCCTGTTCACCCGCGCCGCAGGGGCCCCTGGATCAGAAGATTTTGCCAACATTCCGCCGACCCGGTTCAAGCGCAAAGAGCACTGGCTGGATGCGCACTTCACCTCCGCAAGTAGCTCAGTGCTCATGCCGGGGACCCACGTCGCGCTGCCCGATGGCCGCCACGTGTGGGAATACGCACCCCGTGGCCTGACGGAGCTGGCAGCGTTGGTGAAAGCCGCTGCGGCGCAGATTCTTCCGGACGCACAGCTGACGGCCGCGGAACAGCGTGCGGTGCCGGCCGACGGCGCGTGGATGGTGACGACGATGACGCGGCACCCGGGCGGCGCCTCGGTTCAGGTGTATGCCCGCATCGAGGAATCCTTCACGCTGGTCTACGACGCCCTGGTCTCCCGGACCGGCACCGAATCGGTATTGCCGACAGCGGTGGGCGCCGGTTCCGCTGTCACCACGCCGACTGCTTCGACTCCCGAGGTGGCTGGGACTTCTGGGGACTCGCCGTTGGCTGCGGCGCTGGCGGCAGGCGAAGACCCTGAGAGCGAAACGCTGGCGGACAACCTGACCAGCCGTTATATGCCGACCGGCTTCGTCAAGTGGTCACCGGATTCCGGCGAGACCATCGCGCAGCGGTTGGGCACCATCGTGTCGGCGGCGATGGGTTACGAACCCGAGGACCTGCCGTGGGAGGTGCCGCTCATCGAGCTGGGTCTGGATTCGCTGATGGCGGTGCGGATCAAGAACCGCGTCGAATACGACTTCGAACTGCCGCCGATCCAGTTGCAGGCGGTACGCGACGCCAACCTCTACAACGTCGAGAAGCTGATCGAGTACGCGCTCGAGCACCGCGACGAGGTGGAGCAGCTGCACGAGTACCAGCAGACTCAGACTGCCTCCGAAATAGCCACTGAAATCGCCAAGGTCCAGGCCGGGGTGCTCGGCGAGGCTGAAGTGCCGATCCCGCCGCCGCCGACTAACCCTGCCGGCCCCGACGGCAACGGCGCGCCCAGCCTGACTGGTGCCGCAGCGGCGCTCAGCCAGGAAACGGTTGCCAAGGCACTCAACTCCGACATACCGCCGCGTGATGCCGCCGAGCGGGTCACCTTCGCCACCTGGGCGATCGTCACCGGCAAGTCCCCGGGCGGCATCTTCAACACGCTGCCCAAGCTGGAACAGGGCGCAGCCGCCAAGATGGCACAGCGGCTCTCCGAGCGTGCCGAAGGGCCGATCACCGCCGAGGATGTGCTGACTTCGGAGAACATCGAGGCGCTGGCCGAGAAGGTGCGCGGCTATCTGGAGGCCGGCACGATCGACGGGTTCATCCGCACCCTCAGGCCTCGGCCCGAGGGCGACTCCAAGGTGCCGGTGTTCGTGTTCCATCCGGCCGGCGGTTCGACGGTGGTCTACGAGCCGCTGCTCAACCGGCTGCCCGGGGACACCCCCATGTACGGTTTCGAGCGGGTCGAGGGCTCGATCGAAGAGCGTGCGGCGGCCTACGTCCCGAAGCTGGTCGAGATGCAAGGCGACGGGCCGTTCATTCTGGCCGGCTGGTCGCTGGGCGGCGTGTTGGCCTACGCGTGCGCGATCGGTCTTAGGCAACTGGGCCACGACGTCGAGTTCGTCGGGCTGATCGACGCGGTGCGCGCAGGCGAGGAGGTCCCGCAGACCAAGGAGGAGACCCGCAGGCGCTGGGACCGCTACGCCCGGTTCGCCGAGAGGACCTTCAACGTCACCGTCCCGGCGATTCCCTACGAGCAGCTCGAGGAGCTCGACGACGAGGGCCAGATCCGGTTTGTGTTCGACGCCGTCAAAGCAAGCGGTGTGCAGATCCCGGCCGGGATCATCGAACACCAGCGCACGTCGTATCTGGACAACCGGGCAATCGACACCGCCCAGATCCAGCCGTACGACGGGCACGTCACCCTCTACATCGCCGATCGCTACCATGACGACGCGATCATGTTCGAGCCGCGGTATGCCGTTCGCAAGCCGGACGGCGGCTGGGGTGAGTATGTGTCCGACCTCGAGGTCGTGCCGATCGGTGGCGAGCACATTCAGGCCATCGACGAGCCGATCATCGCCAAGGTCGGAGCGCACATGACGCAGGCGCTGAACGCGATCGAGGCAGAACGCCGCCGGAGAAGTGAGGTAGGCAAGTAGTGACGGGTACAGAGCCTTCTCGCGCCCACACGACAGCCGAGAAGTTGGCCGAGCTTCGTGCTCGGCTGGAGTTGGCCAAGGAGCCCGGCGGTGAGAAGGCCGCTGCCAAGCGCGACAAGAAGGGCATCCCGAGTGCGCGGGCCCGGGTCCACGCGCTGGTCGATCCGGGCACCTTCCTGGAGATCGGCGCGCTGGCCAAGACCCCCAACGATCCCGGCGCTCTGTACGGCGACGGAGTGGTCACCGGTCACGGCATGATCAACGGCCGTCCGGTAGGGGTGTTCTCCCACGATCAGACCGTATTCCAGGGCTCGGTTGGCGAGATGTTTGGCCGCAAGGTGGCCCGGCTGATGGAGTGGTGCGCGATGGTCGGCTGCCCGATCGTCGGCATCAACGACTCCGCCGGGGCGCGCATCCAGGACACGGCCACCTCGCTGGCCTGGTACGCCGAGCTGGGTCGCCGCCACGAGCTGCTGTCCGGAATTTGTCCGCAGATCTCCATTATCCTCGGCAAATGCGCTGGGGGAGCGGTGTATTCGCCGATCCAGACCGATCTGGTGGTCGCGGTGCGCGACCAGGGCTACATGTTCGTCACCGGTCCCGATGTCATCAAGGACGTGACCGGCGAGGACGTCAGCCTCGACGAGCTGGGCGGCGCCGATGCCCAGACCCGCTACGGCAATATCCACCAGGTGGTGGAGTCCGAGGCCGCCGCGTTCCAGTACGTGCGCGACTACCTGTCGTTTTTGCCGTCCAATGGCTTCAGCAAACCGCCGATCGTCAACCCCGGGCTGGAACCGGAGGTCACTCCGACCGACCTGGAACTCGACTCGATCATTCCGGACTCCGACAATGCGGCCTACGACATGCACGAGATCCTGCTGCGGATCTTCGACGACGGCGACTTCCTCGACGTCGCCGCCCAGGGTGGCCAGTCCATCATCACCGGCTACGCGCGCGTCGACGGCCGCCCGGTGGGCGTGGTGGCCAACCAGCCCATGCACCTGGCGGGGGCGATCGACAACGAAGCGTCCGACAAGGCGGCGCGGTTCATCCGCTTCTGCGACATGTTCGAGATCCCGCTGGTCTTCGTGGTGGACACGCCCGGATTCCTACCGGGGGCGGAGCAAGAGAAGAACGGGATCATCAAGCGCGGCGGACGGTTCCTGTCCGCAGTGGTCGAAGCTGACGTGCCGAAGGTGACGATCACCATCCGCAAGTCCTACGGCGGCGCGTACGCCGTGATGGGCTCCAGGCAGCTGACCGCCGACTTCAACTTCGCCTGGCCCACCGCCCGCATCGCGGTGATCGGCGCCGACGGTGCCGCGCAGCTGCTGATGAAACGGTTCCCCGACCCGACCACGCCCGAGGCGAAGCAGATCAAGAAAGACTTTATCGAGGGCTACAACCTCAACCTGGCGATCCCATGGATCGCCGCCGAGCGCGGCTTCATCGACGCGGTCATCGACCCACACCAGACCCGGTTGCTGATCCGCAGGTCGCTACACCTGCTGCGGGACAAGCAGTTGTGGTGGCGCGTCGGTCGCAAGCACAGCCTGCTTCCCATCTAGCCATTAACGCCAGTGAACGCGCCGTCGACTAGTTCGCCGAACCGCTCGAGCGCCTCGTCGGAATCCGCGTCGATACCACGAAGCGGCCCGCGATCGGCGAGATACCGCTGCGCGTACAGCCGGGCGACGAGTGCCTTGCGGTCGGCGCCTCGGGTGGCGTGCTCCCAGGCGGCCTGCTCGGTGAGCAACGCACCCGCATAAACGTCGCCCATGAATTGGGCGAGCGGGAACAGCCGTGCTTCGGCGACGCCGGCTTCGAGTTTGGCCCAGGCCGTGATCGCCGTGTCGAGATCCTCGATGCGGCTGGCGACCAGGCTCGTGGTTGCCCCACCATCGCCACAGTCGCCGGAGACCGACACCGCGTCATGCAGCCGCGCCAACAGCGTCTCGTGCGCCCGCGTCTGCTCGATACCGCGCCGCACATCGAGACACAGGATGTTGTCGGGGCCCTCCCAGATGGTGTTCACTTGCGCGTCGCGCAGCAGCCGGGCCACCGGCCAGGTCTCGATGTAGCCGTTGCCACCGTGGATCTCGATCGCATCCGACGCGGCGGTGATTCCCAGCCGGCACACCTTGAGCTTGGTGACCGGCACGGCGATGCGCTGCCGCATGCTGCGGGGCTGGCGGTGGTTGGTGGCTCCGGTCCCGTCGAACACCAGCGCCTGCGCAGCTTCGACGTCGACGATCATCTCGGCTAGCTTCCGCCGCATCAATGGCTTGTCGATGAGCGCGCCACCGAATGCCCGCCGCTGCCGGGCATAGCAGAGTGACTCGACCAGGGCGCGGCGTGCGTTACCAAGCCCGAACAGGGCGATGCCGAGCCGCGCGGCGTTGGTCAGCTCCATCATCCGGCCCAGCCCCTTGCCGTCGGACGGGCCCGCCTGACCTTCTGAGGCGCTCGGCTTCTCGGACAGCAGAAAGGCCTCCGCGTCGACGAACTCGACCTCGCCGGACGCCACCGAACGGGTGCCGAGCTTGTCCTTGAGCCGACGTACTCGCACACCGTTGCGCGATCCGTCGCGGCGGGTGCGGAGCACGAGAAAGTTGGCGACACCACGGGTCGAATCGGGAGCGCCCTCCGGTTTGGCCAGCACCACGAACGCCTCCCCGGCGCAGTTGGACGCAAACCACTTGAAGCCGTTCAGCAACCACGCGGAGCCGTTAGCGCCACCTGACCTCCGCGCCGTGGTCTCCAGCGCTCCGAGGTCAGAGCCCCCGGTACGTTCCGTCAGCAGCTGCGCCGTCTCGCCCGCCCACTCGCCGGAGGCGAATTTGGCCAGAACGTGCTCGGCCACGTCGGCCGGTGCGTACGCGGCCACCAGCGACTGGACCATCCCGCCCCCGGTGCCGAGTGCGCAACCCATCCCGATATCGGCCTGGTTGAGCAGATAGTTGGACGCGAACATCGGCAGTGACGAGCTCACCTTTTCGGCGCGCGCTTCCGCGCGCAACGCTTTCTGGGCATCGAGGACCGCGCGCTTGGACTCGGTGAAGGATGCCGGCATGACGACGCGGCTGATGTCGTGCCCCCACCGGTCGTAGCGCTCGAGCCGGGGCGGGTTGCGGTCGGTCTCGTCGGCCCACCGCGCCACCGGTCCGCCCATCAGCTCTCCGATGCCCGTCAGGTGGCGCTCGGCGAGTGCCAGCTCGTCGGGCTGCAGGTAGTAGGCCATGGTGAACTGCAGCGTGGGATCGGTGAGGTACCAATTGAGACCCACGGCACCGCGATAGTTGTCCGTTTGGTAGCGCTGGAACTTTTCCGGAGTCGAGAAGGGCAGCCGGTCCACGGCCTCGGTGTCGTATTCAGCCATGCCGCGACGGTACCGCGACAGACCGCGGAGAGCTGTCGAACCGCTTTCGCATGACGTTAGGGCTTGATCCGGATCTGCCCGGGCGACCACAACCCGCTGCGGGTCGCTGTGCCCAGGTCGAGTTGGGCGGGATGAGCGTCTGCGATGGTGTCGAACTTGCGCAGTGATCCCCAGTCGCGGCCCCAGTCATGGGACAGGTAGGTGGACATGACGTGGGCCCGCAGCAGCAGGTCGGTGATGCCCAGCAGGCCACCGTTGACGCCGTCCTGCCAGGTGTCGGTGTCCTGCTTCTTGGCGTTGTAGTCGGGGGTGATGCGGAACCTCGGGATCTCGGTGACGCCGTTGACGTGCAGCATCGGCTGCTGGCAGGGGAAGGCCAGCCCGACCGCCCAGTCCATCAACACCGGCTGCGTCGAGCCGATGTACTCCTGCAGCGAGCGCAGCTCCGGCACCCGCGGCGGGGTCACCGCGATCCAGTCGTCCGGCGTCAGGGACAGGTCCTCGGCGACCACCCGCACCGCGACGGCGTCGGCGGGTATCTGGGAGCGCGCGAAGCGCAGATTGCGCCACACCTTCGGCTGCTCCCCGTACAGGTCGTAGGGCGTCAGGCGGCCGGCGGGCAACACGGAGCCGCCGGGACCGGGCTTGCCGAATTCCAGCACGACCGTCTGCCCGTTGGTGTGGTGGTGCAGGATGCTGTCGCCGGCGATCGTGCCCGCGGCGGTGACAACCACCAGCGGGTGTCCGGCGTCGGGTTTGGGCAGCTGGTACCACGCCGAGGTGAGCCTGCTCTGCTGTTGCGCGCCGGTGGTGTAGCTGCCGGCCAGCGGAACCCGTTGCGGGTCAAGGCCGTAGGGCAGTGGCGCCGTTGACCCGTTGATGCCTGGTGTCTTCAGCTTGGTCGGCCCATCCCAGTCGTAGTCGGTACCGGGCTGCGGCACCGACGTCTCCCGGACGGCTTCGGCCAGGGTGCGTTCCGGCACCCCGTTGGGGGTGAAGCCCGTTGGGTTGACGCCGCCCACCGGCCCTAAATGGCCGTAATTGTCGGGCAGGGGCGCCATAAAACCGGCGTTGCTGTCCGGCTCGACGAGCACATCGTCGGCCAGGCCGCAGCCTCCGCTGAACTCGCGCAGGTTGTCCCAGGCATTGGAGTAGGTGGGGTACTGCCGCACGATGCCGGCCACCATCGAGCCGACGAACACCAGCGCCATGAAGCCCGCCGCGAGAGGGATAGGCGCCGCCGTCAGCGCGCGCGCCAGTCGGCCCTCGCCATGGCTGGTGTCCGCGAAGTGCAGCCAGGCCGCGTACACCGCGGTGATCGCGAACAGTGCGAAAAATATTGCGCTGATGGGTATTCCACCGATTTTCGGTGTGGAGTTGTTGAACGGCACGCCATAGCTCGAGACGTACCACCAACCGTTGGTGCCGGCGAAACACAGTGCCAATACGAACATCACCGCCGCCAGGAACGCCATCCGGTTACGCGACCAGCGCAGCACCTTCGGTGACACCAGCACCGTCGCCAGCGCGGCCATCGCCGCGCCCACCGCGGCGAACAGCCCGAAGTGGTGCACCCACTTGGTGGGGGTGAACATCAGGAAGAACATGGTGCCGAAGATGACACCCATCAGCCGCCACGCCGGCCCGCGGGCGACGCCGGGAACTCGCTTGCGCCGCAACATGATGAAGACCGCGGTGAACAGGCACAGCGCGGTGATCAGGAAGCCGAAGCGGCGCGATAGCGAGCCGTCGACGGTGGGCAGGATCAGGTAGTAGTAGCGCAGGTTCTCGGTGTACCAGGCCTGGCTGGGCCCGATCGCGGTGCGAATCCTGGTGGCTTCCAGAACCGTTGACAGTGTCTGGTCGGCGAACACCACGGTGAGGATGACGGAACCGGCTGCCAGCATCGGGGCCACCAGCGGCCAGGTGCCGACCAGGCGATGCCGGCGCACCAGAATTCGCAGAATCGGACGGCCGCCGGCAACCAATGCGGCCACCGCGATCAGGCCGGTGGGTTGGACACCCAAGGTGAACGCCGCGGCCACCACCGCCAGCGCCGCAGGTGTCAGCCGAGAGGCGCACATCGAGCGCTCGATCAGCACGTAGGTGATCAGTGAACCGAGCGCGATGATGGGCTCGGGACGAAGACCGTTGTCGAACGGCATCCACGCGGTCAGCAGGACCATGCCGGCCGCCCAGTTCGCGGCCTTGCTTGATGTCACTGCAGGCCCCAACCGGGGCAGCACCTCACGCGACAGCAGCAGCCAGCACAGCACTCCGGCGATCAAGTCCGGCAACCGCATCCACAGGCTGGCGTCGCTGACGTGGGTCATCAGCGCCAGCAGGTTGTAGTACCAGCCGAACGGGTCCTCGGGGCTGCCGAACCAGCGGAAGTAGTTGGACATGTAGCCGGCGCGGTCGGCGACCCGAGCCATGCCCATGATGTAGCCGTCATCGGAGGAGTTCGCCCCGATCACATGCCACAGCAGGAAGCCGAAAATCACCGTGGCGTCGGCGAGGGTGAACTTTTTCCAGCGAGTCGGGATGAGCCGGTGCATCCGGCGACCATCGAGCTGGTCCAGTCGCCACAGTGCGACAAGCGAGACGATGGTGGACAGGATGGCGCCCACCATCGCCAGCAGCTTCAATGTTGTTGGGGTGGTGGAGAACCGGGTGTCGATGGTCGCAGAGAACCGCAATCCCGGCGGGGCGGGACCGGTCAGGTCGGTGAACACCCCGACGATTTGCGGGCGCAGGTTGGGATCGGCGAAACCGCCGGACTGCGGCTTGCCCGCGGCGTCGGTCAGCCCGACAAAGGTAGCGAAAGTGCCTGCGCGCGTGGAAGTTATTTCTATGCTGGAACATCCGGGGGCACCGGGGCCCCCCTCCGCTTGGTCGCGCGACACGCTGGCGATCACCACGTTGCGGTCGGTGACGTCGACGCGCTTGCCGTTGACCACCACGAACAACGCATTGAGCGCAGCGTCCTTGCCCTTCTTTGGCGCGGTGCTCAACACGACGCCGCCGTCGGCCGGCAGGTCGCGCACCACGGCGCACGGCACGGTGGCCGTGACGTCCACCGGTGATAGCGAAATCAGCGGCGCCGTAACGCTATTCAATTGACCGTTTTGCGGCCAGTTCAGCATCGCGGTCGTCTGCACCACCGGCAGTAACGGTGTCGCCACCGACAACAGGAACCCGAGCAGGCCGGCGATGGTGGCGACCCAGCGCGTCGTCCGCACGTTGCGGCCGGCGGCAGCTTCTGCGTGTCTTTCGATGAGCTGGCTCATGGCAGTGCCCGAATCGGCCCTTGCCGGCTCCAGCCGTACATGGTTTGCACGCCCTGTTCGATGACGGCGTTCGGCGCCTGATCACTGGGCACCAGTGGGAAGTACTGCTCGACCGATCCCCAGTCCCGATACCAGTCGCCGCGCAGGTAGGTCGAGATCGTGGACGTCCGCAGCAGCACTTGGGTGAACAGGAACGGGCCGCCGGTCTCGCCGGCCTCCCAACCGTTCGACGACGACGCCGTCTGTTTGTGGTCGGGAAGGATGCGGTACCCCGGAAGTTCGGCAACGCCGAGGTGTTCGGAGAACGGCCTCTGGCACGGGAAGTTCGCTGCCGTTGCGATGTCCAACAGCACCGGGGTCTGCGATCCGATCAGCTGTTGCAGGGTTTCCAGCACCGGGACCCGCGGCGGCGTGAACGCGAACCACTGGTCAGAGCTCAGGTTCGGGTCGTGGGCGACGATGCGTGCCACATTGGCCTCCGGCGGCGCCCAGGTCAGCGGGAACCGCAGATTGCGCCACGCCGGCTCTGGCCCGTTGTCAATGGGCTGCACCTCCCCGAGTGGCTGGGTGGTGCCGTCGGGGTGAGAAATGCCCCACTGCAATTTCAGCGACTGCCCGTAGGTGAAGGTGCCGTCCTCCTTGTACGACCAGATGGCACCTGACGCCGATACCACGACCAGTGGCCGGTCGGTGGTCCGTGGCGGTAACTGGTACCACGAGGAGGTGGCGGTGGCGGCCAGGGTGTTCTCGTCGTAGCTGCCCATCACCGGGGTGCGGGCCGGGTCGAGGCCGAACGGTAGTGCGACGTTCGACCCGTTCACCCCGACCGGGCCTTTCCCGCCGGCCGTACCCGCGGAGTCACTCATGGCGGCGTTGGGTTTGTTAGGTGACGCGTCGGAGTTGACCACGCCCGGTTTGGTCACCACCGGGTACGACCTCAGGTCATCACCCACCCCGTTGGGCTTGAACCCGACCGGGTTGATGCCCCCCAGGGGGCCGTCGGGGCCAAAGGTTTGCCACGGAATCGGTTGCAGCAGGCCAACATTGGGGTCCGGCTCGGTCAGTACGTCGTCGGCCATGGCGCAGCTGTTGGGGGACAGTCCGGACTCCAACGCAGCCAGGTTGGCCTTGGCGGTGGTGTAGAGCGGGTATCGGAACGCCGCACCCTTGGCCAGCGACCCGACTTCGCCGAGAACCATGACGGTGGCGACCACCAGCAGTGGGGTGGAGGCCAGGACGCGGTTACGCCGGCTGTCTTTGACCTCGGTGTGTCCGGCGTAGTCCATCCGGAAGTGCTGCCAGGCGCCCAACAATCCGGTGAGGATCGACAGCGTCAAGAACATCGGCGTCACCGGATGGCTGGCGATGACGGGCTGAATGTCGAACCACGGGACCCCGTAGTTGCCGACGTAGAACCAGCCGTTGATACCCGAGGTGGCCCATGCCAACACGAACAGCAGGGCGGTCACATACAGCGTCAGGTTGCGGCGGTTGTGCAGGCCGATCCGGGCGAAGGTGAACGCGGTGACCGCGCCCAGGGCTCCGGCCAGTCCGGCGAACGCACCGAACTGCACGGCCCACTTCGTCGGTGTGAAGAACAGCAGAAGTAGGCCGACCGCGGTGGTGCCGATCAACCGCCACGCCGGGCCGCTGGCCAAACCCGGCACCCTGCCGCGCCGCAGCAACACCACCAGCCCCCCGAACAGGCACAGCAGCAGCACCAGCACCGCGAATCGCCGCGACATCGACCCGTCGGCGTTGGACTCCACCGTCAGGAAGTAATAGCGCAGAAAGTCCTGGTACCAGGCAATAGTCGGACCGACCGTGTATTTGATGCGTGCCGACTCGGCGACGGTGGCCAGCGTTTGACTGCGGAAGACCACCACGGTGATCAGTGACAACGACGCCGCGAGCACCGCAAGCGGCGCCAGCAACCCGTCGGTCGACCGGCGGCGCCTGATGGTCTGGGCGATGGCCCGGGCTCCGGTCAGCAACGCGGCAACGGCGATCAAGCCCTGCGGTGCCAGCGTCGCGGTGAGCATCGCGACGACGGTTGCAACCGCGGCCGGAGCGACGCGTCCCAGCGCGATCGCACGTTCCACCAGCACCCAGGTGACCAGGACGCCCAAGGCGATCAGCGGCTCAGGTCGCAGGCCGTTGTTGAACGGCAGCCAAGCGGCCAGGAACACCGCGCCCGCGGTGTACATCGCCACCCGGTTGGCTGCCAGGCCGCCTTTTCCTGGGCCGAGCCGCCGTAGCACGCGATGGCTGATGATGAGCCAGCATGCGATGCCGGCCAGTGTGGCCGGTAGTCGCATCCACACGCCTGCCGTGCTTACCGACGCCAATTTGGACAGCACGGCGAGATACCAGTCGAACGGTGCCTCCGTCGTCCCGAAGTACCGGTAGTAGTTGGCCAGGTAGCCGGCTTTTGGTGCGACTCGAGCGATCGTCAGGTTGTAGCCGTCATCCGATGAGGTGGCGCCGATGACGTGCCAGGCCAGAAGCGTTCCGATCACTCCTGCGTCGGCGAGCCAAGTCGTCAGAGCAACACGCCACCACGAAGCCTGGTGCTCACGCGGGCGATACCGGGATAGCCAGCCGATCGGGGACCGCCAGTTGACCAGCGTGGCGCCTCGGCTGTGTCGGTCCAGCGCCGCCAACCCGAGGATGGCGATCAGGACTGCCAGGACACCGGCGACCATCACGATCTTCTTGATGGCGGTAGGCGCCGTGATGAAACGGGTGTCGATGTCGACCCGGGCCGACAGCCCCGGCTGTGTGGGCACCTTCAGATCCGTAAAGATTCCGCCCACCTGCGGTTTCTTCTCTGCCGGCAGGATACCGGCAGCGCTGGGTATGCCGATGAATTCCGCACCGGCGCCGCCGGCGTCGGCCCAGGTGTGCAGCACGCTGCAGGCGCCGGCGGCCACCGCCGAGCGCTGCGCCACCGCGGCCACGGTGTCCCGGAACGCAACGACGATCACGTCTTTATTTGCGCGCACGAAGAGCCCGCTTTTGCCGGTGTCCACCCCGCCGCTTGGCAGGGTCGAGACCACCAATCCGCCCTCGGGAGGCAAGGTGGCTATTGCCGGGCAGGGAATGGAGATGTCTATCGCGCGCGGCGCACCGGACACCAGGGGGGCGGTGATCTGGGTGACGTGACCGTCGGCTGTGCCCTGCGGCCACAGGACGGTCGCCGTGGTCTGTTCGACCGGAAGCAATGGAACAGTGACGCACAGCAGCAGACCCACGAATCCTGCGACGACGGCGATCAACCGCGGGGTCCGCTGCGATCGCTGACTACCGTCGGGGGGCACGAGGGTCGATCGTAAGCGACGCCGAAGGTCCGGTTGCGACCCTCTTCGCGTGTTTTCGATCAAAATGGGAGCTGAGGCCGTCGATAACCCCGGGAGGCTGGCAGCGCAGTGATGAACATAGGTCTCGGGTTCGGCGTTTTGGGCCCGTTGGTGATGACGGCCGACGGTGCCCGGATGCCGTTGGGTGCCCCGAAACAGCGAGCGGTGTTGGCCATGCTGGTGATCAACCGCAACAGGCCGGTCTCGGTCGACTCGTTGACTACAGCGGTATGGGGGTTGAATCCGGTGCCAGCGGCGCGGGCCAGCATACAGTCCTACGTGTCGACGCTGCGCCGGCTACTCCGTACCGCCGGAGTCAACAACCCGTATGCCGTGCTGGCGAGCGCACCGCCCGGCTATCAGCTCAGCGTCGCCGACGCTGACTGCGATGTGGGCCGCTTCGTCGGTCAAAAGACTGCGGGATTCCAGGCCGCCGCTGCGGGACGATTCGAAGAAGCCAGCGCCCACCTGTCGGCCGCACTGGGCGAGTGGCGGGGACCGGTCCTGGATGACTTGCGCGACTTCGCCTTCGTCGACGGGTTCGCCACCAAGCTGTTGGAAGACTATACGGCGGCTCAGACCGCCCGCGCCGAAGCCGAGATCGCGTGCGGGCGTGCCAACGGCGTGATCGGTGAGCTCGAGGCGCTCACCGCGCGATACCCCTATCGGGAACCGCTGTGGGCGCAGCTGATCACGGCCTATTACGTCACCGAGCGCCAATCGGATGCGCTTGACGCGTACCGACGACTGAAAACAGCCTTAGCCGAGGGTCTGGGCATCGACCCCGGTCCCACGGTCTCTGCGCTGCAAGAGCGGATCCTGCGCCAGCAGCCCCTGGACGCTAAACGAACCGGCGACGCTAAACGACCCGCTGACGCTGAACGACCCGCTAAGACCACTCACAATCAGAGCATCGTCAAGCTTGCCCCGGGCAGCGTGCTGGCCGGCGAGTCCGTCGTTGCGCGATTGCGTGACAAGACCGGACGCGAACACAGGCTGAATGGCGCGACCACCCGCATCGGACGACTTGAGGACAACGACATCGTCCTCGACGACGAGGACGTCAGCCGCCATCACGCTATGATCATCGACACCGGAACGGGTTTCGTGATTACCGATTTGCGTTCGACAAATGGTGTCGAAGTGCGGCGCCAGCCCATCCGTGGCAACGCCACGCTCGCGGATGGCGACCACATTCGCATCGGTAGCTGTGAATTCGTCTTCGAAATCCACTCGGGTTGAGGGTTATTCGGCTAACCGGGCGGCCAGAGTGGCGTGGCCGGGGCCGGTGAGGTCTGCGACGGACGCGGGGCGGCCGGCCATCGCCATAAGCAACGCTTCGCCTGGGCCGGATACCTCGGGCCCGCGGCCGTGGGCCCAGTCGATATCGGTCGCGCGTAGTCGGAGTCCTTTGATGAAGCGTCTTGCGCCGAGCCTTGGGTTATTGGGCACTAGGTCGAGCACACGCTTCAGGCGGTCTTCAGGGACGGTGCGGGGCTTGTCAAGTGAGCGCCGGATGTCTTGGTGGTGGATCGTGCCGTCCACGAGCGCGATCATTCCGCCGAAACCCGCGGTGAGCCCCTGTGGCTGGAGGTGATTGCCGAGAAACTCAAGCAGCTGTTGCGGGCTCAGTGCCCTGAACTCGTCGACGCCCACCTGGTTGGCGCGCACGATCCGGCCTTTCACGAATCGTTTCAGCAGCCCCACGGTGCCCAGTTCTTCGTAGCTGATCATGTGTGCGGCGACGTCTTTGACGGTCCACCCGGCACAAAGGCTGGGCGTGTCCCACTGCTGCGGTGTCAGGGTGGCCAGGAAATCGGCGAGGTCGGCCCGTTCGGCGCGGGCCATTCTCATCAGGTTGCCTTTGGCGCGGGATTCGCCAGGGACCTTCGTCATGGCGCTCAGTCGTCTTACTGGCGGAGCAGGTCGGCCCAGTTGCGCGGCACCCGTCCGCGGGGACCGGGGACCGTCTGGTCCTCGGGATGGCATTCCGGTGGGGCAAGTTCGGGGCCCTCGTAGTAGTCGTTGGTCTCGTAGTCCCAGAACCAGTCCTCGCCCGGCTCGAACGATCGGATGATCGGGTGCCCACTGTCTCGCCAGTGCTTCGTCGCGTGGCGGGCCAGCGAATCGTCGCAGCAACCGATGTGGCCGCAGGCCGCACACCGTCGCAGGTGCACCCACCAACCGCCGGCTGCATCACACTCCGCACAGCCGATACCACTGGGCGGCACCGATGGGTCGACAGCAGCAGTCATTGCGACTCTCCCTTCCTCCCTGGGATCTGGCCTGATGGGAGCTGGCTTGCGTTGACCCGCCCCGCCGACTCGGCTAGCTCACTCAGCAGCGGAGGCACATCCAACCGCGCCGCCACCGCTTCGACAAGATTATCCGGTCGCGCGCCCAAATTCGCGCCCATGAGCTGCGATATCGACAACGCTACGTCCGCCATGCGGACGCAAGAATTTCGCAAGAATTTCTCCAATAACTGGCAAGCGGGTTGCGGCAACCTGATCTGGTCGGCCACCGCAACCGACCCCACACAGCGATCGGCGGTGATCCGCAGGTTCCGGGAGTGGGACAAACGGCAGTTAGGAATCAACACCATGAATGCGAACAAGGCACCGAAAGTGTCGAAGCTACGTATGGCCGCGGGCGTCGGCCTGGCCACCGTGGGTCTGTCACTCATCGGGTCGCTAGTGCCGGCCGTCGCGTCCGCCGACCCGTGGGTCCCGCACAGCGGACCCCTGCACCCGATTCGGCATTACGCCGCGGACGCTCTGCACCCGATCTTCACGATCACTCACCCGATACGGTCGCTGGTTCCATAACTTAGCCGACCGCTCAAGCATCTTCTGCGTTTGACGTCACCGATTAGTCCTATTTTCTGAGTGGCGCCGGGTTCCACAGACCGCTGCGCGTCTGGGTCCCCAGCTGCAAACGCGCGGGCTCTGCGTCGGGGTAGTACGGCGTCAACCGCTGCAACGAGCCCCAGTCCCGGGACCAGTCGTCTTTCAGATATGTGGCCACCGTGGTCGCCTTGACCAGCAACTCGGTCACGCCCAGCGGGCCGCCACCGTTGTTGTCCATCACCGGTGAGTTGGCCTCAGCGCCGAACCGATCCGGCAGGATGCGCCATTTCGGCGTTTCATCGACACCGTTTTGATGGCCGAATGGTCGCTGGCAGGGGAATGCCAGACCTACCAGCCAGTCCAGGAACACCGGGTCTTGGGAGCCCACCACCGCCTGCAGGGTGCGCAGCTGTGGAATTCGCGGCGGTGTGAGCCCGATCCAGTGCTGCGGCGCCAGGTCCTGGTCGTCGGCGACGAGCCGGACTTGGGTGGCGCCGGCCGGGATCGCCGACATAGGCAACCGCAAGTTACGCCAGGCCGGTGATGCCCCTACGTCGGCAAATTGCAATGACCCGCCGGGGTGTCCGCCGGCCGCTCCCCCATCGGTAGCCCACTGCACCTGCACTTCGCGGGGGTCGAAGCGGCCTGCTGCCGTGACCACCAGCAGCGGTCCGGCGTTATCACGCTTTGCGGGAAGTCGGTACCAGCCCGAGCGCAACCTGGCGGGCAACTGGATGCCGGACCGCCAGCTGCCGAGCACCGGTGTGCGGGTTGGGTCCAGGTTGTAAGGCAACTGGGCCTTGGAACCATTGAGTCCCGGTGCGGCGCTGGTGCCGCCTTCATTACCGGCCTCGCCGCCGGCGATCGTCTCGTTATCGTTGACGAAGCTACGGTCGCCCGGACGCTCCATCACCGGGTCGGCGGAAACGTCGGAGGGAATACCGTTGGGAGTGAAGGCTTCCGACAGGCCGGCGCCCAGCGCGTCTTGCACTGAGGCCGTCGCCGGGGGCAGCATGCCGGCGTTGGGATCCTGCTCTACCAGCACATCCTCGGCCAGTCCGCAGGACCTGCCGGCCAGAGCCTGCAGGTTTGACCGGCCGACCGACCATGCCGGGTACTGGCCGGTCATCGCCAGGGTCAGCGAGACCACTTCGAAAATCACCAGCACCCACGCAGCGATTGCCAACGGGGACTGAATGATTCCGGCCACTCGCGCCCCGAACCGGGTTTTGGGTGGCCTGGTGTCCGTAGCGACGAAGTGGAACCATGCCGCCACCAGCAGCACCACCACCGTGAGCTCAAGCAGCGCAGTGGTAAGAGACCATCGCAACTTCGGGAACGAGTTCGACCACGGCACACCGAAGTTGGACACGTACCACCAGCCGTTGACGCTGGCGAATGACAATGCCAGCACGAACAGCACCAAGGCGGCGAACATGGTGCGGTTGCGTCGGGATTGCATTGCCGCACCCGTAACTGCAACCGCAGCCAGTGCCCCCAGCGAGCCGGCCAGCCCGGCGAACACACCGAAGTGGTGCGTCCATTTGGTCGGGGTGAACATCATCGCGAGGAACGAGATGACGGTGATACCGATGATGCGGCGGCTCGGTCCGGCTGCGGTGCCCGGAATGCGGCCTTTGCGCAACGACATTGCGACCGCCACCGCAAGTGCGACGAGCAACGCCAGCACGGCGAAGCGGCGGGCCACCGACCCGTCTGGGCTGGCCATGAACAGCCGCTCGTAGCGGATGTGCTCGTCGAACCACTTCAGGCTCGGCCCGACATCGCGCTTGAGGACGCTGGCTTGGACCTCGCCGGCCAGGGTCTGGTCGCGGAATATCAGGATCGCGGTGACAGTGGCCGCAGCCAGGATTGGCGCCACCAGTGGCAGCACACCGAACTGTTTGGATCTGCGGTGCAGGATGGTCCGAAGCGGCCCGACGGCGACAAGCAGCGCACCGATGGAGGCGATACCGGTCGGGCCGGAGAACAAAGTCAGCGCACCGATGATGCAGGCGATCACCACTGGCAGCAGCCGGCTGGTGGCCACGGCGCGCTCTATCGAACACCAGGTCAGCAGAATGCCCAGCGCGATGATCGGCTCGGGCCGCAGCCCGTTGTCCAGCGGCAGCCAGACCGCGAGGAACATGCCCGCAGCCGTCCATGCCGCGGCCCTGCTGCTCTTGACGGCGTGACCCAGCCTGGGGATGACTTCACGGCTGATCACCCACCAGCACGTCAGCGCCATCGCCAGGGTCGGCAAGCGCATCCAGATGCTGGTGGTGCTGACGTGTGCCCACAACGCGAGCAGGTCGTAGTACCAGCCGAACGGCGCCTCAGGTGTACCGAACCAGCGGTAGTAGTTGGCCATGTAGCCGGCGTGCTCGGATACGCGGGCCATGGTCAGGATGTAGCCGTCGTCGGAGGTATTGGCGCCGACGAAGTGCCACCACACCAGCACAGCAATCACCAGGGCATCCAGACCGCCGATCGACCACCACCGCGACGGCAGGAAGCGACGGTGCCGGGTGCCGTCGGCGGCGTCGAGGACGTGCAGCGCGACCAGGGCAGCCGCGGTCAGCACCACGCCGAGGATCATCGCGATCAGCTTCAGCGGCGTGGGGCTGCTGCTGTAGCGGGTGTCGACGGTTGCCGAGAAGCTCAGCCCCGGCGGCGCCGGCCCGGCCAGATCGGTGAAGACGCCGACGATCTGTGGCCGGAAGTCGTAGCCGCTTTTCTCACCCCGTAGTGGCGCGCCGGGATGTTCGGCATTGGGCCCCTGCGTCAGCCCGACGAATTCGGCCGTGACGCGATCGGCGTGCGCGGTAAAGGTCAAGCGCTGGCAGGCCGGGCTGAGCACCTGGCTCAACGGCGCCGTGACCACCGCAACGTTGCGCACTACGAGCACCAGCTCGTCATTGGCGCGCTGGATGAGCAACCCGCGATCGACGGCCTTGGGAGCCTGCTTGGGCACCGTTGACAACAGCACGGTCTTGGAGCTGTTCTGCGAACCGGCCAGTCCGGCGGCGGCCTGACAGGGCACGGTGACGTTCAGCTCAGTGGCCACATACCCGATCAGTGGTGCATCGACGCTGTCGAACGCGCCGTTCTGCGGCCAGTTCAGCTGGGCGGTGGTCTGGTTGACCGGCAGCACTGGGGTGCCAATCGCCAGAAGGGCTCCCAGCAGCCCTGCGCCGACAGCGACGAACCGAGCGATCCGGTGGTTCGCTCCCGTGTCGCTCACGGAGGTAGATGCTAGTTCTTCGACCAAGTCAGGTGAGGTTTCGGTAGCCATCAGCCGCTTGTCACTGGTTGGGCCACCGGCCTGCGGATGGCCAGCACAAACGGGCCGACGCCTTGGACAACGAAACGCGGGTCGGCGAACAGGGCGGCCCGCAGGTCGACCGTGTAGCGACGAACGTTGGGCTGGTTGGGGTACACGTCCTCGGCCAGCCGCAGTGTGTATTTGGTTCCCAAACCAGAACCAGAGCCGCGGCGCATGAGAAATACCGTCGGCGGCGGCCAGGGTGATGTGTCCAGCGCGTGGATCAACTCGTCGGCAGTCTTGAGCTTGGACCACTTATTGATTTGTGCGGCGCGTAGGTCGAACTGCGCCAGCGGGTTGGCGTAGTGCGACGTCAAGCCTTGAAAGCCCCAATAGGGGTAGTAGGACAGGAAGCTGTAGTCGGCAGTCAGTACCACAGTCTGATCGCGTGGCTTACCGGTGGCGTGCACGATGGCGGCGTCGATGACGGAGTAGTACTTCTCTGAGCCGGCTGGGCGCCGGTCGCCGCGCTGGCCGTGTCCATCAGTGTCGGTGTAGGCGATGGTGAGATCCGGCCGCAGTACGTCGGGAATGTCCTGGCTGAACGCGATGGTCGCGGCCAGCCCGATCGCGCCGGCGACCGGGACAAAGGCTCGGCTGCGGGCTGCCAGCACCTGGGCGGCCTCGATAAAGCCGAACACTCCGGCGGCGACCAGCAGCACGCTCAGCGTGGGCTGCAGCCGGAACGACAACAGCGTGGTGCGCGCCAGTGTGGTCAGCATCGACAACAGTGACCACAGGTAGACGGCCAGCACGCCGACCGCCAGCGCGCCGGCCCGCACCGACGAGCGGGCTCGCACCACCAGCCACAGGGTGCCCAGCATGCAGATCGTGCCCAGCAGCGTGAACTGCAGCATCGGGAAGGTCAGCTCGGCGCCGTCGGCTGGCAGGTAGTGCGCAGCGCTGCCGGTGTTGCTGATCGGGCTGTGGGTTGCCCGCAATAAAAACGGCAGCCAGGTGGTCGCGGCGATGGCCGCCGCGATGACCCCGATGACGGCCAGCCGGCGCAGCGGGTCGAGCGCGGCCCGCTTGTTCTGCCGCCACCTCGATGCGGCCAGTAGCAAAGCCATCAGCACCACCGCGAACGCGGTGAAGCCAAGCAGCAGCGAGTACCAGGTCGCGGTGAAGCCCAGGAATAGGCCGGCACCAACGACTGCACCCCAGCCGGCCCTCATCGGCCCGAGCGTGACGCTGTCGTCACGCTCGGGCTCCAGCGTGACTGTGGCGTCACGCTCGGCGCCGGCGCGCAGACCCGACCACGTCAGCACCAGCATCGGCGGCAGCAGCACGGTGATCATCGCGGCGTAGGGCTCAGGGGAGCCGTAGGCCAGCGTCACCGCCGCGGTCGCGGTGGTGACGACCAGCGCGTACTCGAACCGGATCATCCGCCACCACAGCACCAGTGCGACCGCGACCGCGATGGTGATCGAGGTGATCGCCCACGGCTTGTAGATCTCCCAGGCCGGTGTTCCGGTCAACGCCGCCACACGCCCACCGATCCAGAACCAGCCTGGCGGGTAGAACGGCGGCAGCCCGATATAGGTCATGTCGTGCAGCGCAGGGCTGTCGGCGAGCCGGGTCAGGTACTCGGTGCGGAACTGCTGGTCCACGGAGATGCCGAACAGATACAGCTTGGTGGCCCCCAGCGGCATGCCCAGCGTCACGACGGTCAACGCGGACACGAACACCAGCCCGCTCACCTGGGCCAGCACCGGGAACCGGCCTCGCCGCCACACCCAGCCGGTAGCGATCAGCCCGGCCAGGCAACCGACCTGGCCGACGGTGGTCAGCGCGTGCAACTGGTTGGACGAGGGAAAGGCCGGCCACTGAACGCGCGAGATGGCGATGAGCGATATGACCGCGACCGAAATGGCCACCACCGCCGCCAGAACCATCTGGCCCAGGCTGGCCAGTACGTTGCGCATGGTTAGATTGGCAGCCTGCGGAAGATGCTGCGCGGGATGTGTCGCAACACCATCATCACGTACCGGAATGCTGCTGGCGCCCAAACCAATTCCTTACCTTTTGCGGACGCGGTCACTGCGAGGTTGGCTACGTATTCCTTGTCCACGGTCAGCGGAGCTTCCTTGATATGAGCACTCATCCGGGTGCGCACCTGGCCGGGCCTGATCACCAGCACGCGAACACCGTACTGACGCAGCGCCTCTGACAACCCCAGATAGAAACCGTCCAGACCGGCCTTGGTGGAACCGTAGACGAAGTTGGACCGCCGCACACGCTCACCGGCGGCCGAACTCATCGCGATGATCTGACCGAAGCCTTGAGCGCGCATCTTCTCACCTAACAGTACGCCCATGGAAATCGCTGCAGTGTAATTGATTTCGGCTATCTGGACAGCCTTGCGCTGATTCTGCCATAGTTCTTCGGCATCCCCGAGCAAACCGAACGCGACAATGGCCACGTCGACATCGCCATCAGCGAAGGCCTGCTCGATCACCTTCGGGTGGGTATCGGTTTGCAGTGCTTCGAAGTCGATCAGCTCCACCGACCGCGCACCTGCGGCTTTCATCTGCGCTACGGCGTCGTCGCGGCCCGGGTCCTCGGGCATGGCGGCCAGCAAGATATGGGCGTGCGCATTTTTCAGGTAACGCTCGCAGATCGCCAGCCCGATCTCAGACGTGCCGCCGAGCAGCAGCACGGTTTGCGGGTTTCCTACCGCGTCGAGCACCATTTAGAGCAACTCCAAACGTCGGGCCATGTCGGAGGCGAACACCCGCGAGGGGTCGACCTTGCGGCGCACGGCGATCCACTCGTCGATGCGCGGATACATGGCGTGGAAAGTGCCGGCACTCACGCGGTTGTCCTTGGCGGTATAGACCCGCCCGCCGAATTCCAGCACCCGGCGGTCGAGTTTGTTGAGGAACTCGTTGAGCCCGGGCTTGATTGGGAAGTCCACGCAGACGTTCCAGCCCGGAATCGGGAAACTCAGTGGCGCCTGATTGCCCGGGCCGAACAGTTTGAACACGTTGAGAAACGAATAGTGCCCCGACGTCTGGATGTCGCGGATGATGCCCTTGAATTCCTCGACAGCATTGGTGGGAACGACAAACTGATACTGGCCGAAGCCCGCTGAGCCGTAGAAGCGATTCCATTCGCCGAACATGTCCAGCGGGTGGTAGAACTGCGTCAGGTTCTGGATCTTGCCCCGGTAGGTTCCGGATTTGCGGTACCACAGTTCGCCGATCGGCGCGAAGGTGTACTTGTTGGCCAGCCCGTTCGGGAAAATGTCGGGCACCGTAAGTAATTGTGGGGCATCGAATTTCAGCGGGTTGCGGCGCAGCTTGGCGGGCAACTGGTCGAGGGTGGCCAGCGAGCCACGGGATACCGCCGCGCGGCCCAGCTTCGGAGGTGCGCTGATCGTGTCGAACCAGGCACTGGAATAGGTGTAGTTAGCTTCGCTGCCATCGCTGTGCAAGGCGATGGTCTCGTCGAGGCTGGCGGTGACGTCGCCGTCGGCGATGAAGTAGGCGGTCTCGGTGGGCGTCATCGCAATGGTGGCCCGCAGGATGATCCCGGTGAGGCCGTTGCCACCGACCGTGGCCCAGAACAGTTCGGACTCCTCGCCGGCCGGTGTGAGGTGGCGAATCTCGCCATCCGCGGTCAGCAGGTCCATGCTGCGGACATGGTCGCCGAAGCTGCCCGCGCTGTGGTGGTTCTTACCGTGGATGTCACAGGCGATCGCGCCGCCGATGGTGACTTGACGGGTTCCCGGCAGCACCGGCACCCACAACCCGAACGGCAGGGCCGCTTTCATCAGTTGGTCGAGGTTGACTCCGGCGTCGAGGTCGGCGAGCTTGGTGTCGGCGCTGATGGAGTGAATGGTGTTCAGCGGGTTCATGTCGATCACCAGCCCGCCGCCGTTTTGCGCGTTGTCGCCGTAGGAGCGGCCGAGCCCGCGCGCGATGACGCCCCGTCCTTTTGGGCCGCCGGCGTCGGCCACCCTGGCCACCGCCTGGGCGATCACCTCGGGGTCGGGGGTGCGCAGCACGTCGGCCACCGACGGCGCGGTGCGGGCCCACCCGGTCAGGCGGGTGGCTGTGGTGGAGGCCGTGATGGTCTCGGAGGTGCTCAACATCGTCAAAGAGGGTACCGCCTGGGTGGCTCGGCTCAGTGCATGCGGAAGATTACGGCTCGCTGCACGATGAAATTGATCACCGTGGCAATGCCCTGCGCGATCACGAATGCAACGGGTATCGCCCACTGCCGGTAGTGCAAAAGCCAAAGGCAAAGATGATTGACTCCGACCTGCACGGCGAAGGTAACTGCGTAAAGAGCCATGACCGCGGCGAACCGGGCGGTGCTTGGTGGCGCCTGAAATGTCCATCGGCGGTTGATCAGGTAGGCGGTGATGGTGCCGACGATGACGCTGATCAATTTCGACAGGTCAACCTGCAAGCCCACTGCTTTGTAGAGCGTCACATAGACGCTGAAGTCGACGATCGCCGCCAGGCCGCCGGTGACGACGAAACGCCCTGCCTGCGTCGTCAGGTTCATTTGCTGGCTCTGCTCAGCCCGGGACTCTGGCGGGAACATTTGGGGATCCTAACGGGGCTGTCGGGTCCTCAGGCGGCTTCAGTAAAACTTGTTAAGTGGGCAACTTCACTGCGACCAACTCGACCTGATTTTGGCCTTGCGGCGTCGAATAGGTCACCGTATCCCCCGGTTGATGACCGGCCAGGGCCTGCGCCAACGGACTGCGAGCGGTCAACGTTTCGGCTTCGCGGCCAAACGGAGTCTCTTCGACGATGGAAATCACATGCATCGTGACGACTTCACCGTCGGGGAACCGCAGCGTCACCTCGGTACCGCCCGGCAGCGCTTCCGACTCGTCGGAGTACGACGGTTCGGTTCGCAACCGCCGGTCCAGCTCGTTGATCCGGTCATTGAGGACGACCAGTTCATCAGCGCGCTGTATTGCCTCGGCGGCGTCTCCGTGATCGCTGACCATACCGCGGTCGTTCTTGACCTCGATCTCCAGGAGATCGCGCCGCTGCCGCAGACGAGCCAGCTCCGCGGCGAGGTTTTCCCGCGCCGCATCCGCCACTGATTGAACTTCTTCGCTCACGTCCGTCGACCTTTCGCGGCGCGGCCGCGATATCGCGGAGCGCCCTGACTCGCATTTTGGGTTGCCCGATTACTCAGCTGCCGGCATTCGTGGTGCTTCAGTGTTGCACCACCACGAGGCAGCCGCCACCGGTTTTCGACAAGCATTTTCAGTTGTTGAACACATGCGTACCCAATCGGTGGCGGTTCTACCCTCGCTTGCCCGCCGCGCTCTGGCGCAACCGCTGATTTATCGCACCAGTCGCATTGACATGCATCATCTTTCGCGTCGCTAGCGGGTCTGCTGCCGGGTCGACTCGGGGTGCCCGGCGAGCGGCGGCGCGGTGTCGTCGTCGTCATAGTCGATGATCCCGCCGCGCAGCGCGTCGAAGATGGCCACACCCTGCGAGACCAGCCCCGCGGCCACCTGGCCGAGCCCTTCGGCGCCATTGAGGACCGTGAGATTTGCGCTGGAGAGCCCTAGCGCGGCCTTCTCGACGATTTGCGGTAGCTGGTCGATGAGCATCTTGTCCAACGCCACCCGGTTGTGTGACGCCGCCGCCTCGGCCTGGATCTTCATCTTCTCTGCGTCGGCGACAGCCATGATCCGTACGCGTTCGGCTTCCGCCTCCGCCGGTTTGACTACCTCGGCGACCAGTTCCTGCTGGCGTAGTTCGCCGGCGCGTTCGGCCAGTTCTGTTCGCATCTGCAGCACTTCGCGCTGGGCCTGAGCTTCGGCCAGGGGGCCGGCCTGGGCGGCTTGTGCCTGAGCCTTGTCGACCTCGGCCTTGTATTGCGCCCTGACGATCGCGGTCTTGCGGGCGAACTCTGCCTGATTGCGTTGTGACTCCTGCTCGGCTTCGGCGGCCGCCTGGTTGGCTTGCGCCTGCGCGATCTGCGCCTGCTGCTGGATAGCCGCATTGTGCGGCGCGGACATCGCGTTGATGTAGCCCAACCCGTCGTCGTCGATGGACTGGATCTGCAAGGCGTCGACATTGAGGCCGATCCGTGCCATCTCCGCCTTGGACCCGTCGAGCACCTCGGTGGCCAGCTTCTGACGTTCCCGGATGATCTGCTCGACGGTCATCGAGCCGATGATCGAACGCAGGTGACCGGCGAAGATCCGGCCGGTGAGTATCGCCATCTGGTCCTGGTCTGACAGGAACCGCTGCGCGGCGCTGATGATGCTCTCGGTGTCGTTGCCGACCTTGAAGGCGATCACCGCGCGGACGTTTAGGGTGATGCCTTGCTGAGTGACGCACTTTTCGGCGACCTCGGACTCACACATCGCCATCGTCAGGAATCGAACTTTACGGAAGACCGGCAGGACGAAGGCGCCGTGGCCGGTCACGACACGGAAGGGGACGTCGCTCCGGACTCGGCCGCCGGAGATCAGCATCGCCTCGTCCGGAGCAGGCACCTTGTAACCGAGCATTGTTGGACTCCTTGCAGTTTTGTTGTTGCGTATCAGGGATTTTCGGTCGTCAATCGACGGTCCAGGGCTCGACGACCACCGTTCTCGCGCCCCGAACCTCAACCACCAGCACCTTGGCGCCTTTCAGCAATGGTTGGTCAGACCATGCGAGGAAGGTTTCCTTGGACCCCCGCAGGGTCACCATCACCTCGCCGGCGCCGCGGTCGCCGCGGGTTGCCACGATCAGCGTGCCCACGCAGCCGATTACCGGGGCGTTGCTCACGATCGCATAATCCTCCTTCGGCGGGTTCAGGTCGAGTTTGTCATCTTTGCTGGGGCGGGCTTCCGTCCAAGCTGTCGCGCCCGCGCGGCTCAGGGTGGGCGCGGTGCCTTGACGGATTATCAACGGAATCGCAAAAGAGATCGGGCAACCACGCGGTGGTTGTCACCAGCTGACTACACCCAATACGGAACCCGGGCGCGGAATTGCCGCATCGCGAACGCCGCCAGCAACCAGCCGACGACCGTCAGCGTCACCACCACCACCCAGTGCCGCAGCTCTTGGTGGCCGCCCAGCAACGGCGCCCGCACGATATCCAGATAGTGCAGCAGCGGGTTGAGTTCGACGATGCTCGCCCACCGTCCCGCACCCTGCTGGCGCAGCGTGTCGTCATTCCAGATGATCGGCGTCATGAAGAACAGCAACTGCACGACCGAAAACAGCAGCGGACCGATGTCTCGGTAGCGAGTCGCCAGGATGCCGAAACACAGTGATACCCATATGCAATTCAGGACGATCAACGCCAGCGCCGGAATGACCGACAGGTCGGCCCACGACCACGGCTTGGGGAAGATGATCGCGACGACGAGATAGATGACGATGTTGTGCGCGAACAAAATCATCTGTCGCCACACCAGGCGATAGACGTGCACACTCAACGGGGTCGGCAATTGTTTGATCAGTCCCTCGTTGGCGACGAACACGTCGGCACCCTCGAGGATCGCGGCGTTGATCAGGTTCCAGATGATCAGCCCGAGCGTGACGTAGGGCAGGTGCACAGACAGGTCGAGGTGAAATAGCTTGGAATACAGGCCGCCCATCGCCACCGCGGTGGTTCCGGTGGCGATGGTGATCCAGAACGGTCCCAGC
>Ga0209448_10000112_pt1 | contig 29239 bp, 18 predicted proteins | sample BogFormECP14_OM2_FD_188245 | JGI IMG/M metagenome (GOLD analysis project Ga0209448, IMG submission 188245) | Bog forest soil microbial communities from Calvert Island, British Columbia, Canada - ECP14_OM2 (SPAdes) (version 2) | ecosystem: Environmental > Aquatic > Freshwater > Wetlands > Bog ... | reverse complement strand
GTAGGACTCGGTGCCGGTAACTCCAAACCCCAGATACAGCGCGCCGGCGCCGGCGTAGAAGATCAGAGCGGCGAAGAGCAGGTTCGTTTCGTTCAGGAGATTGCCGCTCTTGACTACATTCAGAAAGGCCATGAACAGCAGGAATGCGATCGCCAATCCGACCATTACGATCAGGGTCATGCCGGTTGCCGGTTGCTGCTGCTCTGCGTTTGCTCGTGCCATTTACGCCCTCCAATGGGCCGGTTCAGTCCCCGGCTTCAGTTACTGACGCTCGTAACGATCTGCTCGCTCGAGGTCCTGGGAATGGTTTTCAGTTCTTCTTCCACGAACGCCACCAGATCGTTGAAGCGCTGCTCAAACGCGTCGCGGTTGCGGTTCGCACTTCCTCCGATCCACAGCGAGCATTTGCCGGTCTTGGGATCGCAAACCGGTACCGCCCAAAACCGCATATGCACCACGTAGAACACGAATGCCAGTCCAACGCCGAGCAACACCACGCCTGACCAGACTGCCCACTGTCCGGGTTCGTGCGAAACCTGTAATCCGGTGAAGTGGCCCATCTTCAGATCGGTGGCATGGAACTGCCAGGGCGATTTCGAGTTGTCGGCGACCTCTTCGAGCGGCGGGAACCAGACGTCGAAGTTTTTGGCGTTGCTTTCCCCGGCGCGTTTCGAAGTCACAATCAAGTGAGCTGCCGGATTTTCCAAATCGTTCGATTTCCTGTACACCTGGCCGTCACGAACAGCGTAGTCGGGAAAGAATTCGGCAAAACGCACGGTGGTATCGGCGTCGAGTGGAACGGTATCGTCGACGGCCAGTGCGATTTCCTTCGTCTGACCCGAACCGTTGCTGGGAGTCGCGACCAGGCTGAACTTGTCGACTTTGCCATTGGGGCCATAACTCGATTGGTAGAAGCGGACACCACTGTGGAGAAGCGGATCGTTTACAACAATCTGTTTTTTCTTTACATCCTGTCCGCCTTCAACCACGGCCAGATTGGACCACCACTTCTTGGGGGTGCCATCCTTATAGTTCTCCTGACCGGCGGAATCGCAGCGAATGGCGAACGGGAGCATGCGCGTGGTGCCGTCGCGCAATTCGACGATATTGGAGGTCTGCCCCTCATTCAGGTTGAGCGTACCGCGCCAGCCCCACAGACCGTCGACGATGGTGCCCAAGAAAATGAGCAGCAGGCTGGCGTGGACGATGTAGACCGCCATCTCGGAGATGCGGTGCCGTTCGGCGAAGATTCCAAAGTGGTCTTCGCGCACAACCCTCTCAGGTTTGAACCCCAGAGAATGCAGGGCGCGCTGGGCCGCCACCAACCCCGTTTCTTCGTCCGCAATGGGCACCGATTTTTGCGGATGGGAAGCGCGGCGGAAGCTTTCATCGGGATATTTGTAGGGACGCGAAAAGAAGCGCCAGGAGTTGGGAAAACGATCGATGGAAGCGGCGGTGATGCAGAGGCTGACCAGCAGCATCAGCCCGAGGAACCACCAGGCGTGAAATACATCGGTCAAGCCGACGGCGTCCAGAACGCGGAGCGCTTGCGGAGAGTAGGCGCTTTGCATCTCGTCGGGCTCAGTCACCGGGCGCTGCAGCACGATGGTTCCGGCTGCCGCGAGAATCACGACGAGAATCAAAAGAACCACGCCGGTCTGGATGGATGCGATAGTGCGCCACGATTTGTGGGCAACTGCACGAAAATCTAGAGCCATATCCTCTTCCCCACTCTCCAGGCTCAAATGCAAGTTCCGCGCCAGACGAGGGAAGTCTTGTAAATAACAGATACAGCGTTACTTAGCAGACACGACGGCATTGATCGCAAGCGCTGGTTTGGGCTAAATCACGCAGCCCATTCGAGATGCGCGGGGATTTCACACATCACAAAGCTCTAGTGACGGTACTCACATGGTCATGTGATCAGCCCGCCAAGGCGCTTGTGCATACAAATCCGATTAAAGTGACAAACATCACATACGCCAGTGATTACGCGTCTACCACCCACATCCTTTTCGGGTTCCGAAGGACTTTAATATGACAGGTGTGAGGCATTCCTACGTTCCAGCTGCAGGGATTCCTCCGCCGAAAAGGACACTCTATTGCTCTTGGGGCATTTCACCGATGACGCTGTGGCAGAATGCCCAATCGAGGTTCATAATGATCGTAAGAGGCTCTAAACCCGGTTCAAAAATGCTCCCCAACCTGCTTTTAATCAGTCGGTTATGTGCGCGTTGCACTTTACAACAATCTTTTGTCGATACGGCAGCCTTCGTGCACACGCACCCTCCGGAGGCCGTTTGAAAGTGCTCCCTCATCGCATCTGGTTCCTCAAAAAGGCCACGAATCGTGGCAACCGCCCTTTCGCCATTTTTGTTTTGATTTTGTTTGCGCTGGTTGGACTGCTGTTTTCGCGGGCCAACGCCGCCGTTCACCCGGTTCCGCTCGATCCGAAGACCGACAGCGCGAAGTGCATCGAGTGCCATGAGGAAAAGTCGAAAGGCAAGTTCGTCCATTCCGCCATCGCGATGGGCTGCACCACTTGTCACGAAATTCGGGTCAACAAAGATATCACCCGGATCAAGCTGACCACTACGACTCCGCAATCACTGTGCATCACCTGCCACGCCGACAAAGATGCGGCGACGCTGAAAGGGACGGTCCATCCGCCGGCGGTACGCGACTGCATCAAGTGTCATGACCCGCATTCGTCCGACAACAAGTTCCAACTGCTGAAAGCAACGTCGGGCGATAAGAAGAACAATCTCTGCCTCACCTGCCACACTCAAGGGACAAATGTTCCCGAAAAAGGCAGCCGCCACGCCGCCCTCGACATGGGATGCGACGCCTGCCACACGACGCACAAAGTTGGAGAAAAGGGAAAGCAGGAGTTCGACTATCACCTGACCAAGGCCGTCCCCGCGCTGTGCATGGACTGTCACGACGTCAAGGATGCCGCGCTCATCAAGGCTCACCAGGGGCAGCCCTTTGCTACGGCTACTTGCACGCAGTGCCACGATCCGCATCAATCCACACAGCCGAAGCTGATGGCGAGATTTGCCCATCCCCCGTTTGCCGACAAGACCTGCGAGATCTGCCACTCGCCCGCGAAAGATGGCAAAGTTGTCCTGACCAACAGCGACACGAGAGCGCTTTGCGCCACCTGTCACAGCGATCAGGTGGACAAGATCGACAAGGCCAAGGTGCCGCATCCAGGGGCCCAGGGAGAATGCGTGGCCTGTCATAATCCCCATGCCGGCAAAACTCCGGGCTTCCTGCAACCGGATCCAGTCAGCGCCTGTCTGGCTTGCCATTCTGATCAGGCTGACCAGTTTAAGAAAGCGCATCTGCATCAGCCCGCGTTTCAACAGGGATGCGCGACTTGCCATGAGCCCCACGGCGGCGACAATGAGCACCTGTTGCGCACCGCGAAAGTAGATAATCTGTGCCTGGAATGCCACGGGCCCGATGCTTCAGAGCCGAAAAAGCTGGAATCCGAGCACCTAATCACAATCTTCAATGGGAGTGTGAAACTTCCCGAGGACTATTTCAAGAAGAACAAGGCGGTTGTGCTACCTCTGAAGTTTGGACGCGGCCATCCAGTGGAAGGCCACCCGGTGGTCGACGTGATGGATCCGACCGATATCACGAAGATCCACGCGAAGATCAACTGCATGTCGTGTCACCAGCCGCATGCGTCGGCGCAGCCCAACCTTCTGGTGAAGGACCAAGCCAATAATGCGGTCTTCTGCGCCAGCTGTCACAAGGATCTGACGAAAAGGTAGTTTGCACGAGGAGAATGAATACCATGTCTACATTTAGAGCTAGCTTGATTCGAAATCCCCAGGCCACTCATGGCACCGTACGGGATGAGTGGGGCACGCTGCGGCTCGTGTTGTGCCTTATGCTCGGTCTGGCGCTGCTCGCGCCCAGTTTCGCGTTTGCTGGCAAGAAAAAGGCCGAGCCCAAGCCGGCCCCGGTCATCGACTATTCCAACATCGTCTGGCCGAATCCGCCGGCGATTGCGCGCATAAAGTTCCAATCTTGGTATGCGGCCGAGAAAATCTCGCAGGTGGAGGAGGGCACCCACACCCAGAAGGCGAAATGGATGGACCGTCTGGCCGGCACGCAACCTCAGGAGGAGCAGAAGGTTTTGTGGCAGCTCAACGAACCGTACGGCGTCGCCGTCGATTCCAAGGGCAACTTATATATCGCGGATCAGAAGGTGGGCGCCATCTTCATCTTCAACACCGAAACCCGCGACCTGGACATGATCAAGAACAAGTCGCACGCCCATTTTGTCCGTATCATTGGATTAGCGATGGACGACGGGGATCGTCTCTTTGTTACCGATCCTGGACTGCGTCACGTTATGGTATTCGATTCCACCCACAAGGCGACAGACGTGATCACCGAGGGGCTGGTCGACCCGGGTTCGGTTGCCATTGATCGTGAGAACCGCTTGCTCTATGTGTCCGATGTCCAACTCGATCAGGTGCTGGTGTATGACGCGGACTCACTCAAATTGCTCCGCAAGATTGGCACCACCGGACACCACCATGAACTCATGACGCCAGGGGATTTCGCCCGGCCCACCGGGTTGGCGGTCGATCGAGAAGGTAATCTCTATGTCTGCGATACCTTGAACAACCGCATCGAGATCTTCGACGCTGACGGCAAATTCGTGAACACCTTTGGGAAAAACGGCGACGGCCCGGGATACTTTGGCCGTCCCAAAGGCGTGGCGATCGATGGCGACAACAATATCTGGGTCACCGATGGTATGCAGGACCGGGTGCAGGTGTTCAACCAGGAGTTTCAGTTACTGATCTCCTTTGGCGGGCATGGCCTGCTCCCGGGGATGTTTCAAGGGCTGACCGGCATCACCATCGACAAAAACAATCGTGTCTTCACGTCGGAGATCTTTCCGGGACGTGTGCAGCAGTTTCAGTATGTTGACGCCTCCACGGCCGCAAAGCTGGAAAAGGAGCGCGAGGAGCAACGGTCACGGAAAACAGGAGCGAGCCAGAACGAAGTGACGCCGATCGGCACCGTTCCTCCTACCCCCGCTCCCCAAAGTCACTAGGAAGATTCTGTGCGGAGAAAGGGCTTGCCCAGTCTCACCGCGAGATCCCCCGAGACGCGGCAAGCCGCGTCTCGGGGGGTTGTGTTTCTGCTCACCGGATTCGCAACTGCGGTGTTTTACAACAGTTACATCTGGTAACTCCTGGTAACTTCCCAACTGCGGAATTTCACCACCCTCCTTTGCCAGTTGGCTCTTTTCCCCCACTTCTCCGCACTCTCTTCCACTAGAAGGGTGACCGGTTGTAATGGTTTTATCTTTAGAATCATCGACTTATGGGGAGTCTTCAGGGGTCGGCAACTCGAATCGGTTTTGGGTAGCCAGTTGCAATTACAAGGGGCGAGGGGCGGCTGCATAGAGTGCTTAGTCACAAAACGCAGCCCAAGGCCTAAGCCTCTGAGGATTCGAAACGCTGCAAACATTCTATGGAGGTTTTACATTTTATGAAAAGAGCGATGTTAGTAGTACTAGTAGTATTCGCATTCGCCGGGTTTATGTTCGCGCAGAACTGGTCGTCCTCAGTCGACGTCCTGGGCGCGCACAACAACAACGGCCGCGGCTGCGCTGGATGTCACTCCCCGCACAGCGGTTCTTTCGGTTCCGGCCATGCCGGCGCTGCTGATACTGGCAGCTATGCATTGTGGGGTCAGGACGCCAGCCCACTGTATGGCCATACGATCGCATTTGGCGACAGCGGAAAATACACGGAACTTCTGCCCTCCACCATTGCCGGCGGATCGCAGGAAGTCGGCGGCATTCTGCTCTGCTTGAGCTGCCACGACGGCCAATACACAGCCTCGAACATGATGGTCAACTGGTCTTATGAACAGAGGATCGGCCTTCTGACCAACACCTCTTACGGCGCCGGCCACATCCCGACCTTGCTCGGCAACGACGGCACCGCAGCCGGCAATTACACCAACGATCACCCGGTCGGTCAGCTGGCAAATATCAGCACCGGCAGCGGTCTCACCTTCAACGGCACCAAAATGGTGGTGGCCGCCGCCACACCGTATGCGCAATTCGTCAACAACTACGGGTACCCGGCTCTGGCGCCTGGAACGTGGTCGCAGCCCTTCGCCGTAACTGCCGGTGGGAAGCCTTATGTGCTCTGCACCACCTGCCACAACCAGCATGTGATGACAGTGTACACGTCCAGCGCAGCGAGCCCGATCGCGAATGACGGCGGCGGCAAGTACTATGCCACCTTCTTCTTCATCAACGGCCCGTACAACCCGAACATCAACAACGTCGCCAACACGAATGCTCCTTCGACCACGCAATTCTGCCGCCAGTGCCACTTTGGCGAGTCGAACGAAGCCAACAACACCAACAACATCACCACCGTATTCCAGTAGAAATAACAGTGGTATAAACGGGGGAGAGAGCAGCTCTCTCCCCTTTTTTTTCGGATTCAGTTCTCAAGTCAGCTCTCAGTCTCCCCGTTCAGTGGAATTGGAATTAGGAAATAGGACTAGAATTCAGCAAGTGAGGAACTATGAAGTACCAACTTTCAATCTGCGCAATGCTTCTGATGGCGCTGGCCCTCTCAGTTTCAGTCGCCTCGGCCCAAGTCGCGTCTCATGCTCCAACGGCCCTGGCCAATGCGTCGGCATCGAGCACGACAGCTCCGGTGGTGTCGCCGCTCCAGGTAAATGACAAAGCGGTGGCGCGGGTGAATGGAGCAGTGCTCACCGATCGCGACCTGCTGCGTGAAATGTACGCCATCTTCCCCTATGCCCAGCAGCACAATGGATTTCCCAAAGCGCAAGAGGCCGCGATTCGGCAGGGCGCGCTCGAAATGATCATTTTCGAAGAACTGGTGTATCAGGAAGCGGTGCGGCGCAAGATAACGATTTCTCGTGAGAAGATTAAGACCGCGGAAGCGGATTTTCGGCAACAGTTCAAGAGCCCCGACGAATACCAACAATACATGCAGGCGGAGATGCAGGGCTCAGAGCAGAACTTACAGCAGCGGATACGGCGCTCGCTGCTGATCGAGCAGGTGCTGAAGAGCGACGTGGAGGACAAGTCTGGCGTATCACTGGCGGAGGTGAAGGCGTACTACGACAAGCACCCGGCGAAATACCTGCAGCCGGAGTCATTCAGCTTTCAGACGATTTCTGTGGTGCCCCCACTCAAGCCGACTGCAGAACAAGCCAAAGACGCCCAGAAGAAGGCCGAGGATGCTTTGCGGCAGGCCAAGGCGACCAAGAGCTATCAGGATTTTGGCCTGCTGGCGGAAAAGATCTCGGAGGACGATTTCCGGGTGAATATGGGCGACCACAAAGTGGTGGCACGCGAGAAGCTGCCGCCGCAGGTTCTTAAAGCCCTGCAGGCATTGCAGCCCGGGCAGCTAAGTGGATTGATCCAGGTTGAATCGGCATACACCATTGTCCGCCTGAATGCGCACAATCCCGCGAAGAGGCAGAGCTTGAAGGAAGTGGAGTCCGATCTGAAGGTAGAGTTGCAGAAAGAAAAGTACGAGAAGCTACGTTCCGGTCTGGCCAAGCAACTGCGCTCCAAGGCCAAGGTAGAAGAGGTTGGCTAGAACATCGGGCGATCGGGTCATCGGGTGATCAAGACCCGGGCCCGCAGCCGAGTTCTTGTCCCGACCACCTTCGTTTACGCCTCTTTCCTAGCCCGCGTGGCCTGGTTGGGTCTTCCGACCCGTTGGGCGAGTGATATCCCGCACTGGAGCAACATCCGGGGTTCCAGGTCCAACTCTACCTCGCCGTAAACACCTTTGTTTTCAATACCGTATCGAGATTCCCTGGCCGGGAACTTTGGCGATCGTTGTGCATTTTATTGGCATAGGTCGTTGCGGGTCCGGAGCCTCTTGGCAGAAGGGTAGTCGTTTCATGAAGATCGCGAATCGCATCATCGGGCTGATGATACTGGCGATGGCGCAACTGGCTGCGGCCCAGCAGCAGGAACCGCTTTCTCTGGGCGAGAATACGAAGCTGAACGCTGGCGGCCTGTTCACCTTCGGGTACCAGGGCGACTATGGGGACGCAGCCCAGTCCAACCATGGCTTGGACCTTGGGTTCGATGGCAGGGTTTCGGGCTACTACTACAGTCCAAACTTTCTTTCGTTCAACATCGCGCCCTACTACGACCAGTCGCGGAATGACTCCGACTCTCAATCTCTCACCGGCTCGAGCGGGGTCGTCGCCTCGGCGAATTTCTTTACCGGCAGCAAGTTTCCCGGATCGGTCAGCTACAACTACACGCGCAACACCACCAGCGAAATCGGTTTGGCGAGTAGCAGCACACCCAATTCGAGCCAACCGAACATCGCCACCGTGGGCAAGGGGCAAGGCTTCGCGATCAACTGGAGTGCATTGATTCCCGACTGGCCAACCCTGACAGTTGGGTACTCTCAAGGCAGCGGCAGCGGCACGCTCTTTGGCACCAGCCAGGACAGCAGCTCCAGCACGCGCCTGTTCAACGTACACTCGGGCTACCAATTCAGGGGCTGGGGCCTAGCCGCCTTTTTCAATCACAACACCATGAATTCGGAATACCCAGCGTTTCTGGGGGGCGAGGGATCCTCGAGCCATTCCAGCGACAACGATTTCGGTTTCGGCACGCATCACGTGTTGCCGGAGCATGGTTTTTTTTCCGCAAATTACAATCGGGCGTCGCAAACCAGCAACTTCCTCGAAGACGAACCACAGAACGGGAGCAGCGGGGGCACCTCAAGTTACACCGACACCACGGAAAATGCGAACGCCTCTTTTCACCCCACCCTGAAGTTGAGCTGGAACGTCAACGAAAGCTATACCAGCAATTTGAGCGGCTATCTGGCGCAGAACCTCAGCAACAATGGGGCTCCGGTGGCCGGAGTGGACCTGGGTTCGCGGCCCTATTCGCTGACGTTCAATGGTCAAGTGAACTATAACTTCACAAACTCTCTCATAGGCTCGGCGCAGGCGACCTACTTCGATCAACATTACTTTGGGCAAAGCTATACGGGCGAGTTCTTTAGCGGCAATGTGAACTATGGCAAAAAACTCTGGAACACATTCACATTTTCCGCCTCGGTGATCGATAGTACCAGCGACTTTGGAAACAACTCGATAGGATTTGGAGCCAACGTAAACTTCTTTCGCCGCTTCAAAGGCTGGTGGACGTCGGGGACGTTCAGTTACGGGCAGAACGTGCAGACGCTGCTGGTTACGTATACGACTTCCGGCTACGGCTACAGCGCCAACGTTCGCCACAGCTTGCCGGGCGGCATGGCGTGGATATCATCCTTCACCGGAAGCCACAGCGGGTTGACCAACAACCCGGGCAGCACCAGCAGCAGCGAGAGCTATTCGACTTCGTTGAGCATGCGGAAGGTGCAAGCCAGCACTTTCTATAGTCAATCCCACGGAATTTCAGTGTTGGGGGCCGGCGGGATCATCACGCCGACGCCGACGCCGGGTCTGACCGACTATTACGTGTTCAATGGATCCAGCTACGGCGGCTCCGTCGCGGGGTCACCGCTACGGCGGCTGTCATTATCGGGAAGCTTTAGCCGCGCGATTAGCAATACGTTCGCCGCCACGGACTCGCGCAACAACCTGGAAATCTATAATGCCCAGATGCAGTACCATCTGCGACGGATCGGGCTGCTGTCCGGGTATACTCGGTACACGCAAGGAATCAGTGCGATCGGCGCGCCCGCCACCAGCACGTCGTATTATGTTGGGATCTCCAGATGGTTCGACTTCTTCTAGCGGTGCGGGGCAGGTTATTCTTATTTTGTGCGGAGGACTCCTTGGGTATCAGAAGAGTCGTTTGCGCAGGACTGCTTGTTGCCGGTCTGGCAGTAATGCTGGTCACCTCCGCAGGGGCTTCGAAGCGTTCGAAGGACATTGCGAAGGATACTCTGGGCCCGTCGGATGCTCCTGATCTGTTGCTCGACGGGGGACGCAAACTTTCTTTTGAGCGCAGCTTCAGCCTGGAGCGCGAGGTCAAACCCAAGCGCAGCTTCTGGACTCGAGTCGTGGACGTAATCGCGGGCCAGCCGGATTTTCACTACCTGGTGAATCCGTACAGCGTGGTCACCGACTCGCACGGCCGCATTATCGTCACCGATCAGGGGGCGAGCGGAGTTCACATCTTCGATTTCATCCAGCAGAAATATAAATTCATCACGCGCCGCGACGCCGGAAAGGATCCGATGCTCACACCGCAGTGCGTGGCCGTGGACGCGCAAGACAATATTTATGTGACGGATTCGCAGACGGGCAAGGTATTCGTGTTCGATGCAAACGGCAAATTCCGGCACGCCATCGGCAGTTTGAAAGGCGGCGAGGGATATTTCAAACGTCCGACCGGGATCGCGGTGGACTCGGCCGCACAACGCATCTACGTCACCGATACGCTTCGCAACAAGATTTTCATGATGGATATGCAGGGAAGCGTGCTCCAGACCATTGGGAAGACAGGAACAGGAGACGGCGAGTTCAATTTTCCGACCGAACTGCGGCTGAATGGTAAGGACCTGGTGGTGGTTGATGCGATGAATTTCCGGGTGCAGGTGCTTGATCGGTCGGGTACGTTTCGCTATGCGATCGGCAAGGTCGGAGACGGGGCTGGATGGATATTCCGTCCAAAAGGGATTGGCTTCGACTCCGAAGATCATCTGTATATCGTTGACGGACAGTGGGGCATGGTGCAGGTCTTCGATCGAGAGGGTCGCTTGCTTTATTACTTTGGCCAAAGGGGAACGGGGGACGGAGAGTTTCAACTGCCGGCCGGGCTGCAGATTGATAAGCAGGATCGCATCTACGTCGTGGATTCGTTTAACCGGCGTGTTCAGGTCTTTCACTACTACGGCATGGCCGGAGAGGGTGACGGGAGGAAACAGTGAACAAGATCCTGTCGCTGGCCTGCACGACGATCGCGATGATGATTTGGGCGCATGCTTTCGCCGCGGCACAGGCTCAACCCACTCCCGACGTGTTGGGCATGCATAACCTGTCGGCGGCGAGTGGATCGTCGGTCCAATACCAGGGCGGCCTCGGATGCACTTTCTGTCATGCTCCGCACAGCGGATTGGGTGGAATCACGCCACTTTGGAACCAAAAGTTGTCGAAGAGGACGTACACGCCCTACACCAGCACGACCTATGTCGAACAAGGTAACACCCAACCTACGCTGGGGATCACCAGCAGTCTCTGCCTGAGTTGTCACGACGGCACGGTGGGAGTGGGGCAGTCGGCGGCATATGGCCCGATCCCCGTGACCGGCTCTTTGAATGCCATCGATTCTTTCGGGTCCACATTGACCGGTTCGCACCCGTTCAGTCTGGTGCTTCCGATGAAAGACGCGCCCAACCTGGTGGCGTCGCTGGTGTCGAAAGGGATCACGGCCGATCCGACCGGTGCGGTAAAGCTCGTGAAGGGCAATATCGAGTGCACCAGTTGTCACTCCCCTCACGTGCAAAAAATCGACAGGATCGCACAGAACTTTCTGGTTCGAGACAGCTCGAATGCGCAGATGTGCCTGGCCTGTCACGATCCGAACCGGGTGGTGACAGGACAGATCAACCCGCTGGCAGGTTTTGTGGGAAGTATTCATCAGACCGCGACCAACCAGGTTTCATCCGACGGTCACATCGGTCCTTATCCCACGGTCGGAGTGAACGCTTGCAACTCCTGCCACATGGAGCACGACTCGGTTGCTCCGGCACGGTTGCTGCGTCCGGCCACACCTCCGACGCCGGGGAGCGATTCGGTTACACAGGCTTGCATGACGTGTCACAACGGCGCCAACGGCGGCGCGTACGTATCGCCAGCGCCTCCGAACATCTTCTCCGAGACGGCAAAGGCCGGCCATCCCTTGCCCTCCGGTGTGAACTTTCACGATGCTGCCGAACCGGTGCTTTTGAACCACAACCGGCACACCGTCTGCGTCGATTGCCACAACCCTCACGCTGCCAAGCAGACGACGACGTTCACCGTCCCGCCGGCATTGCGTCCATCACAAGCGGCGGTTAGTGGCGTCAGCGCGGCCGATGGGGTCACGGTTCTTAATCCGGCGATCAACCAATATGAAAATTGTTTGCGCTGCCATGGCACGAGCACGGGTAAACAGCGGCTGATCATCTACGGATACGCACCCTTGCGAGTGGTGTCGGCGCCGGACCCGTTGAACATTGTGCCTCAATTTTCTTCCATGGCAACATCGAGCCACCCTGTCACCCATCCTCGGACGAGCGTTCTGCCGCAGCCCAGTCTTCTGCCGTTCATGCTGAATCTGAATGGGCTCGCGTCTCCGCGTTCGATGCTGCCGGGAACGTCGATCTTCTGCTCCGATTGTCATAACAGCGACGACAATCGCGAGTTCGGCGGCGCCGGCCCGAATGGTCCGCACGGATCGGTCAACTCGCACATCCTCGAACGCAACTATCAATTCAGCCAGGCCGCCGAACCCGGCGGCTTGGTCACGAATCTTTTCCCCAATCCCGACCTGACCTCGATCGGGCCGTATGCCATGTGCGCGAAGTGTCACGACCTGACCCAGGTGCTATCCACCGGTTCGAGTTTCACGTATCACAGCCTGCACGTCTCGCAATACGGCTTTAGCTGTTCGGTATGCCACACCGCCCATGGCATGGGCGCGACTTCTCCGTCGATCTCGGGGGAGCGGCTGGTGAATTTTGACGTTCGTGTGGTGGCTCAGAATGGAGCCGCGCCCATCTCCTACCACCGTGCGACCAACACTTGCGCGCTGGTTTGTCACCAAGCTGCACACAATCCAAACGGCTCTGTCTCGGCTCTCGGATCGCGTTCTGTTGGGATTCCGCGGAGGTAGGGGCGGTTGCGGAGTTTCTAGATTGTCGACGCCCATTTCAAACGCGATCGTCGGCCGCAAGCTCCATTAGATGGACCGCGTGCACCCGCCTATTGACCGGGTGAAGCACGCGGCGCTGTCGGGCCTCGCCCGACCGGACAGCCCAGGGCGGCTGTCCCTACGTGGTTCTGCTTATTCTGAGAACTGAGAGCTTCTACCTCGCGGCCTTGATCTCCGCTATTTTCTGTTGCAGCAAATCGGGGTTCGCGTCCACGGTGGAGAGGGCTTCGCGCAGCACTTCTAGCGCATCGTCGCGACGGTTCTCAGCGACCAGGAGATCGGCGAGGTTTAGAAAGGGTTCTGGCTTCTTGCGGTCGAGTTCGCAGGCGCGGCGGAGAAAGAACTCCGCTTGGGGAAGCTTGCCGACCGTGAACAGGGTCACGCCCAGGGCGTAGTTGGTGTCAAAGGCATCGGGGTCGAGTTTCAGAGTCGAGTCCCAGAGCGCGAACGCCTTGCGCCCATCTCCGGCTTTAAACAATTGGATGGCCAGCAGGTTGCGCACGCGCACGTTGTTGGGCGAAACCTTGACGGCGTTTCCGTAGAGCGTGAAGCCGTTGGACCAGACCTGCGTCTGGCGCACGGTGAGCATGCTCCAGCCGCAGACGAGCGCCAGGAACAGGACGGCAATGGGCAAGCGAAAGGCCATGCCGCTGCGCGCCAGTCGGCTCAGCCCCCAAGCCAGCAAGAACACGAATGCCACACTCGAAAGATAGGTATAGCGGTCGTGAATAATGTCGTTGGCGGGAAAGGAAAACAGGCCGACTAGCGCTGGGACGATGGGCAGCAGCCACCAGCATCCGAGAAAAGCCGCCAGCTTATTGCGGACGAACGCGTACGTCAGGAGCGCCGCGCCAACAATCACGAACGCCAACGGCAGCCAGAATTGCGTGGCGGACGGTTGCTTCAGCAGTTGGGCGTCATAGTAGACGGCGAGCCCGGAGGGCCAAAACATCATGCGCGTGTAGTCCCATAACAGCAGCGGCCAGGTCATCAGCACTCTGCCGGGGGAGTTGTTCACGAACACCACATGATGCATGGCGAATAGGCGCATGCACGCATAGACGGCGGCGCCTCCGAAGGTGGGTCCGACCGCATAGGCGCCGGTGACCATGCGCGCGCGAAGATTTTCAGTCGGAGTACTGGGGAAGAGCCACTCGTAGAGCGCAATCAGAAGAGGCAGCGCCGCCGAGGTTTCCTTGGCCAGCAACGCCATCAGGGTGAGCAGGGCGCACAGCAGCATCGGGCGCGGCGCTCGCGTTTCGCGCCCGCGTAGGTACTCAAGGAATGCGCCAAGGAAAAATACGCCGGCCAGGGGCTCAGTGACGCCGGAAAGCCAGACTACGCTTTCCACGTGCGTGGGATGTGCAGCGAAAAGCACGGCGGCTGCGGCGGCAATGAGTTCGTCGCCCATCAGACGCAGTCCTAGACGGTAAACCATCACTACCACCGCGCCGTGCAGTGCGAGTGCGGCCAGGTGCCAGAGCGTGGGGTGCAGCCCAAAGAGTTTGAGGTTGATGAGCAACCAGAGCAGGAAAATCGGCCGGTAGTAAGTGCGGTATTGCGGCTGCGGATTGCGCCACACATCCTTGACAAGGTAATCGGGTGCGGACTTCCATTGCAGGGTGGGATTCTCAACGATCTGGTGAACGTCGTCCAGGTCGCAGAATCCGAAGCCCAGGGCCCTAGCATGCACCAGGAACGTGACGAGCAGCAGACAGGCGGTGATCAGTAAGTGCCGTCGGTCATCGCGGGTCATGGCTGCGGAGACTTTGCTCTTACGGTCCGCGTCACCATCATTGTGATTGCACTATCAAAGTTGCGGTGGTAATGGTCACCGGGTTCGCCTGCGTCTTCCAAGTTCCCTGAACCTGCACGTTGTAAGTTGTGCCCGAGCCCGACATCGAGTTCCCCCCGCCGCAGGCGTTCAGCAGGACCAGGGCAACGGCCAACCCTACCAACAGCAGCCATCGACGCTTCGCCCGGCGGAGTCCAGCGCCCGCCAACAGAATTCCCGCCAGCGGAGCAACCGCGAACACGAGTTGCAGCCGCATCCGGCTCGGTTTCTCAATAGATGACGAAGTGGTGGGGACGGTAACCCTCAGGGTAAACGGCACTGCCAAAGGACCGGGCGTGATCGTGGCCGGTGAAAAACTGCATGTAGCATTGGCGGGTAATGAACTCTGCAGACAGGAAAGTGTAATCGCATATCTGGGATCGCCAGTATCGGCTTTTAACTGAATGTCATACGTAGCTGTCCCCCCGGGAGACGCGGTCTGGGGCGCAGGCGCAGATGCACTCGGCGCCGCCATAACAGTGACCACCAATTCTCGAATCCGCGAGTTGTCCGTATCTGCGACATACAGATTGCCGTTGGAATCGCCCGCCATACCGAGAGGATTGGCGAACTGGGCACTCGTTGATAAGCCTCCGTCGCCGGAAAACCCTTGCGTGTTGTTTCCGGCTATCGTAGCAATTTCCCAAGTGCTGGCCACCACCTCGCGGACTACAAAGTTGTTAGTGTCGGAGATAAAAATGTCTCCAGCACCGTCCACGAACACGCCACTGGGACCAGCCAATTGAGCGGCCGTAGCTAACGCGCCGTCGCCGGCATAACCCTCCGTGCCGGTTCCGGCCACGGTCGCAATCTGGCCTGCCGGAATTGCCACGCCCGCGATCGTGGCGGTCGCGGTGCCAGTGTTGACCACGCGAACGCGATTGTTGCCGGTATCGGCGATGTAGATGTTGTCCGAGGAATCGACGAATAACCCGCCCGGAAAATTGAGCTGCGCGCTCGTGGCCGGTCCGCCATCGCCGCACGTCCCGTTCGTAGGCGGCTGGCACTGGGTTCCATTACCGGCCACGGTCGCAATCTGGCCAGTCGTGATCATGACGCCTGCCAGGGTGAGGGTCGTGCTGCCCATATTGACCACCCGAATCGCGTGATCGTCCGTGTCTGCAATGAAGAGGTTCCCCGCACTGTCGACGGCCACGCCGAGGGGACTGAAAAGTTCCGCGCTGATGGCGGCTGCTCCGTCGCCACAGGGCCATGCAAAGGGCGCAGTGCATTGATTGCCGGTGCCTGCCACGGTTGCAACGTTGCCTGCCGTAACCACGCGGATGCGATTGTCCCCCGTATCCGCGATGTAGATATTGCCCGTACCATCGACGGCCACTCCGTAGGGATTGTTGAATTGCGCGCTGGCCGCAGTTCCGCCATCGCCGCAAAGGTTAGTGGACACGGTGCAAGGTGTCTTGGCATCCCCAGCCGCGGTTTGAATGTCGCTGCTGCTTGCCGAGACTTCGCGAATCACGGAGCTGACGGAATCGGCGATAAAGATATTTCCCGAGCCGTCGACGAACACATCTCCGGGATAGTTCAATTGCGCATCGACCGCGGGCCCGCCGTCGCCGGAATTAGCCAGGGTATTATTTCCAATGACCGTGTTGATCGTGCCAGCTGTCACCTCGCGAATCACAAAATTGTCCGTATCCGCGATAAAGATATCTCCGGCGCTGTCCACGTACATGTCGTTGGGATAGTTCAGCTGTGCGCTGGTGGCTGGGCCTGTATCGCCCGAGTAACCCGGACCGTCCGCATTGTTTCCGGCAACTGTTTCAATATCCCCGGCCGCCACCACTTCGCGAATCACCACGTTGTTTGTGTCCGCAATAAAAATGTCACCCGAAGAGTCAACGAAGACTGCTGAAGGCGCACAGAGGTAGGCATTGGCAGCCGTCGGCGGACCGCCATCGCCGGAATAATTGCAACCGCTGGTTTCAAAGTCGTAGTACGTCCCCACCACCGTCTGAATGTTGCCGCCCGTGAGCTCGCGAATCAGCGAGTTATCGGTGTCCGCAATAAAAACATTCCCCGAGCCGTCTACGAATACGCCTTCCGGAAGAGAAAGTTGCTCGGTGGTCGCCGGCCCGTCGCCGGAATAGCCACACGGCGATTGCAGCGTCGGATTGCCCGCTATCGTGGTGAGAGCGCCTCCGCTCACCTTCCGGACCAGGCAGTTACTCGTGTCCGCGATGAAGATGTTTCCCGAGCCGTCTACGGAAACGCCGAAAGGCTCATTGAGTTCCACACTGGTCGCCGACCCATCGCCGGAGTAACCCGCGACCCCGTTTCCCGCCACGGTTTGAATATTGCCGGTGCTGGCCACCACTTCACGAATCACCGAGTTGCCCGTGTCAGCGATGAAAACGTTTCCAGCGCTATCCACGGCCACACCTATTGGGTGGCTAAGGGCTGCACTGGTTGCTGGCCCTCCGTCGCCCGAGTAGCCCGAGGTATCGTTTCCGGCCACCGCGGTGACAATACCAGCGGGGTTGACTTTCAAAACGCGGCTCGAATAAATATCCGCGATATAGGCATTGCCCGCCGTGTCAAATGCAATCGTGCCCGGATAACCGATGCTGGCGTTGAGCTCCGCCACGCCACTCGCGCCCGGGCCGCCGCCAGCAACTGTACTGATGGTGTATTGCGCCCACGAAACCTGGGGCGCGAACAAGACAAGTGCGAGAGTCAGGATAAGCAGCGCAAGTGACTTGGGGGAGGGCATCATCACTTCACCTCCTGGCCAGCAGTACGGTCCAGTCGGACCACTGCTTTGCTCTTTGTTGTTCTGCCTGGGGTAGTGCCTGGGCCCTCCATCTGCAAGACGAGTCTCGGCCGCAGACCTCTTTGCCACATCTGGTATTCCGTCCGGTCAATAGTGAATTCCTGGGTGGTCTCCGTAGACGCATGCGCGCGGAGCGTGACGGCACAGGCATGCGTTCCGCCCTTGGAAGGGTGGGAGAAATCCCAAAGCGTCATCCTCTGGATGGCGAGGCTGGACGGCCCGTGGTTCACCAGATGGATGCGCATTCGAATCTGCGCCTGGGAACCGAGATCCGTGTTTTGTAATACTTCGTAGGAGCCGGAAACCAGCGGTGCATTACTGGCGAATGCAAATTGGACCACAAGTGCAAACAGTACAGCAACCACAAGCCGCCACTTGCAGACACGAAAAATGTTGTAGCTCATGTGAACCTACCGTTCTTCCGGGCGCGCCCTCTCGAAGGCGAATTCCCGCCCTCGCTGAGTGCGATTATCGCAGTGCTGGGAGCGCTGCGCCAACTCCAAGACTTGTTCAGCGATGTGAAGCCGCGTTCTTTCGAGAGTGGCAATTGCGATGCCAGCCCAGTATACGAACTAAACGCAATGCTGGCAGGGATTTGCGCCATCAGGCTGACGGGAATGGCAAGTGGGCGAAGGGGCAAAATGCGCCTTGGGTGAGGAGAAAGACCCGATCCTAGGCCGCTTCCAAGAGGGAAATGGTTTTGGGTCCTACTCATAACTAACTGAAATCAGAGCTGCAAGCGACCCCGATGGTGGGTAGTGTAGCTTTGGTAATTCCGGTGCACTCCGAGGGAGCGGGCCCTCGTCTGTCCGGACATTTGCCCTAAGATGCAATGCAGGCGAGACAGAACCGGAAAACCGGGAACCAGGGACAAAAGGCGTAACCTCCATAGCAAGTCGATGCTGGAATGGTGTGTGGATATTGGCTTTCCTTGGCCTGACGTTATCCAATGCAAGATGCTTAACGTTTTGCCTTGGGGACAATACAGGGCTGGATCACGACAGGTTTGAGGACGCGGTTAGGCCCACGAAATCAAATCAGATCCGATCCCGCCCTGTTTCGTCAGCAGCGGGATGGATGCGAGCCGACGTCTCGGATAACCTCAGATTTGAGGAGACCGGATTTTCTGAACCTAGCATCAGATTCGCAAAGCATGACGACATCAACTGAAATAGGCAAGCCGGTGCGTGGGTGGCATTTCTGGGCGCCGCGCGTGGCTACGTCAATCTTCCTTCCCCTGCTGCTACTCGGCATCACGGAAGGTGCGCTACGGCTGTTTGGCGTAGGATTTCCGACCGACCTTACCATCCCGTGCACGGTGCAGGGCCGGCCGGCCTCTTGCTACAACCTGTTTTTCCCGGCTCCATTTTTTCCTCCGGGCATGATCAAGACACCTCAGGTGTATGAGATTCCGGCAGAAAAACCGCGGGGAACGTTCAGAATTTTCGTGCTCGGAGAATCCGCGGCGATGGGCGATCCCGATCCCGCTTATGGATTCAGCCGGTATCTGGAGGTCATGCTCCGGGAACGCTTCCCTTCCATGAAGTTCGAGGTGGTCAATACTGGCAGCGTCGCCATAAACTCCCATGTTCTATTGCCGATTGCCGAGGGATTGGCAGGCCAGCGCCCGGACTTGTTCATCATTTATTCGGGGAATAATGAAGTAGTCGGACCTTATGGACCCGGCACCGCACTTACGTCCTCCGCCATGAGCCTCCCCGTCATTCGTGCCAGCATCTTCGCGCATTCGACCCGCATCGGCCAGCTTCTCACTAAAGTGGGAACGCAAAAGCGGGAATGGGGAGGGATGGAGATGTTTCTTGACAAACAGGTCCCGGCCCGTTCACCGCTCATGAAGCATGTGTATGAGAATTTCGAAAGCAATCTGCGAGACACGATCGCTATCGCTCGCAGATCGGGTGCCAGGGTAATCGTCGCCACCATCGCCACGAATCTGAAAGACTGTGCCCCGTTCGCGTCCTTACACCGCGAGGATTTAGGGCAAGATGCATTGCGTTCCTGGTCGGCGCTGGTGCAACAGGGATCTGATTTCGAGAGCGGGAGGTCGTACGCGGACGCATTGAAAACGTATCTCTCCGCAGCGGCGATTGACGACCAGTACGCTGAGCTTGAATTCCGCATTGCGCGCTGCCTGTGGATGCTCGGAGACTATGGCGCGGCCCGTGAACATTTCTCTCGCGCCCGCGATCTCGACACGCTTCGGTTCCGCGCTGACAGCAAGATCAATGACATCAATCGTTCGGTGGCATCTTCATCCTCAGGCGCTGAACTGGTAGACGCCGAGGAGATTTTCGCCAAGCAGAGCCCGAACGCGATCGTCGGCAGTGAACTTGTGTATGAACACGTACACATGACTCCCGAGGGCAACTACCTCCTGGCGCGTGCGATGTTTGCGCAGATCGCGAGCAAGCTGCCGGCGGAGACGGGGCAAGCCCCGTCTCTACAGCACGGCGATGCCCCTTCTGATGTTCCTTCTCAGGCGGAATGCGAGCAGCTACTGGCCTTCACCAGTCATGATGGCCTCCGGATCACCCGGGAGATGCTGCAACGTCTGCAAAAGCCTCCGTTCACAAATCAACTCAACCACTCGGATCAGGTCTTGAGGTTGGCGATCAAAGCGGGCGATCCCGATGAAAGCCCGGACGAGACCGTCTCTGAATATCAATGGGCAATCAGACAAAAACCGGACGACCGGGTCCTCCATTACAACTTTGGACTTTTCCTTTTCGACTACAACCGCGCGGCGGCAGCAGAGCAGTTGCGCATGGCTCGACCCTGGGACGGATTCCCGGTCTTTGCTCCCGACGGGACGCCTGTTGGATAGATACCGATCTAACAGGAAGCTCGAGCTGCGCGAATCGTCACCTTTCAAAAATTCCGATACATGAACTGAGCCGCGTCAGCGCCGCGAGTGTGCGTCACGATTACGACGAGAAGTAACGCCAATATGTAAAGAGGTGGGATCCAAAACCAGCGATTGCGCGCAATAAAAGCGATCATCCCTGTACGGGAGCTGACGGCGGAGTCCTCGGTCTCGATTGAATAACGATCGAGCACCTCGATCGCCAGGAGCACAATTGCATATCCGATCGCCAGACCCACCACCAGGAAATAAAGACTCCCGCTGAGAAAGTGTGAGGAATAGCTCGCGGGTGACAGCACTACCCACAACATCTGTCGCGCTTCGACCAGAGATTTGGCGCGAAAAAAGATCCACCCCAGGCTGACGAGACTGATGGTCGCAACCCACGAGATCGGCGCCCAGAGGGCAGCAGGCGGCGTCCAGTCGAGTTTGCGCTGCACTTGCTGCACTTGACGATGCAGGACAAGAAGCACTCCCTGATAGCAGCCCCAGAACACGAAGAGCACACTCGCTTTATGCCACACTCCGAACAGGATCATCGAAACCACTAACGTGAGATTTCGCCACCACATTTCGCGGCGCACTACTGCCAGCGTGAGGAACACGTAGTCGCGAATCCAGAACGAAAGCGACATGTGCCAGCGCGTCCAGAAGATCGACGGACTGGTCGATTCAAATGGGCGCAGGAAGTTTTCCGGCAGGGTGAAACCGAGCGCTTTGGCGGCACCGACGGCGATGTGCGTGTAGCCTGCGAAATCGAGAAAAAGCTGCAATCCGTAGCCGAACGCGAGACACCACACGTCGGCACCACTCCAGCGTGTGACTCGGTCGAATCCACTGACGATTCCGTCGCCCGAGAGAATTCCCTGCCCCAGCAATTGCGCCAACTGCATCATGAGCACGCCGGTTGCGATGCGGCCGAGCCCGCTGCCGATATCGTGCCAAGGAGTGGTTTGCTCGGAGCGAAATTGCGGGAGCATTTCGGGCATGCGGCAGATTGGTCCCGAAATCACGACCGGGAAGAAAGCCATGTACAGCGCAAATTCGAAGAACGTTGGGTCAAGTTCCTCGCCACGATAAAGGTCGAACAGGTAACTCATCGCCTGGAAGGTCCAGAACGAGATCCCTAATGGCAGTGCGAGATGAGAGAACTTTTGCAACGAGGACAGAGGTATGTTAACCGCGATTTCCGGAAGGTATTTGAAGCTGCCGAGCAGCGCCAGGTTTAATAAGATACCGGTTGATAGTGCGAGGCCGGAAGGCCTTCGCTGGAGCCATTTCCCCGCCTGGAAGTTGATCACCGTGGAGGCGAGAAGAACAGCCGCGAACCATGCTCCCCAAGTGAGATAGAGCGCGTAGCAGCCGACGAGAAGGACGGCTTGTCTCACCGCACGCGAGCGGAACTTGGCAAACACTACTACGCACAACAGAAATACCAGAGCGTACAGGATTCCGCGAAGCAACATTCCTCACCCGCGTTATCGAAACCGTTTCAGACCGCAAGGCATTATTGCGTATTCGCGGTCCTCTCGCATATGCCGTCTCGCATACCACGAAAGAATTCTGTTGGTGTGTGATCTGTTTCGCGGATTTTGCCCAGCTCACCAGCTACAATGACCGGCAGCGTGACGCAATTCAGCAATCTCATTGCCGCACTCGCCGCCGCTCCCGGCAATCGTCCATTTGTTACTGCCTGGATCGACGAAGATGAGAGCGAGATCGTGACTTTCGCAGAGTTTCGGCGCCGCGCCCGCTCGCAGGCCAAAGTCCTCCTCGAACATGGCATGACGGTCGGCGATCGCGTGATCATCATCATGCCGCAGAGCATTTCCGCGATGACAACCTTCGTCGGAGCGATGATGCTGGGCGCGGTGCCCGCCTTTCTTGCCTATCCCAACTTCAAGGTTGAGGCTTCCAAGTATCGCTCCGGATTGGCAGGTGTCACGGCAAACCTCAAGGCCAAGGTCGTAGTGATCGACGAAGAATTCCCTGACGACATGCTCGGCCACGTATCTCTCGGCGAAGAAGCGACGTTGCTTCGGTCCAGCGACGGCAAAGGTCCAGGTGCAGAGCAGGAACTGCCTGACTTGGAAATTCATGCCGAGAGCTTGGCGTTTATCCAGCATTCAGCCGGTACAACCGGACTTCAGAAAGGCGTGGCCCTGACCCACGCCGCCGTGCTAAGCCAGATTGAACACCTGGCGCATGTGCTGAAAATTGATGGAGTAACGGACCGCGTGTACAGCTGGCTCCCTCTCTACCACGACATGGGATTGATTGCCTGCTTTATGCTGCCCATGGTTTGCCATGTGCCCCTGGTGATGCAGTCGCCGCTCGACTGGGTGATGCATCCGGAGACCATGCTGCAGATTATCAGTGCGCACAAATGTACTCTGGCGTGGATGCCGAACTTTGCCTTTCAGTTCGTTCCCCGGCGCGCAGCGCCCAACCGATGGGCGCAATACGATCTCTCGTCGGCTCGCGCACTGATCAATTGTTCGGAACCGGTCCGCTCCAGCAGCATGCAGGAGTTCCAGAATACCTTCTCCGCGATTGGATTGAAGAGTGGGGTCCTGCAATCCTCCTACGCCATGGCCGAGAATGTTTTTGCCGTGACCCAGTCGGACATCAATCGACCATCGGGGCCCGCACGCATCTGGGCGGATGGTCAACGATTCCGCAACGCGCACCTCGTCGTCCCGGTTGCGGAAGGCACTCCAGGCGCGGTTTGTCTTACATCGTCGGGCCGCGTGCTGCCCGGCAATGAAGTTCGGATTGTGTCCGATTCCGGCGATCTCCTCGCAGACGGCCACGTCGGCGAGATTCGCATCAAGAGCGACTGCCTGTTTACGGGCTACTACAACCGTCCCGACTTGACTGCCAAGGCGATTGTTGATGGCTGGTATTCCACCGGTGATCTTGGCTTTACCTTAGAAGACGAACTTTATGTCATCGGCCGGAAAAAAGATCTCCTCATCGTTGGCGGCGAAAATTTTTACCCGCAAGATATCGAAGAGATCGTTGCCGCCCACCCGGCAATTCATGATGGCCGTGTGGTTGCGATGGGTGTTTACAATCCCGATCTCGGGACCGAGGACATCGTCGTGGTTGCAGAAGTGGAACGTAAAGAACTTCTCACTAATACTGTCGAGATCGAGCGCGAAATCCGCAACACGGTCGTTGAAGGAATTGGAGTGGCAGTCCGGACGATTTTCTTAAAGCCACCAAAATGGATTGTGAAGAGCACCGCCGGCAAACCCGCGCGTTCTTCCACGCGCGAAAAGTTGTTGAAGGAACATCCGGAACTCAACGCCGATTCTCTAAATCTCGAATCTTAGGAGAGTAAATTCGCATGACCGCAGAAGCACAGCAAATGATCGAACACATTGTCAGGCTGATCCGGAAACCGGGACTGACGATCGACGAGAACACGCCCCTCGTTTCCTCGGGCCTGATCGACTCGATGGCACTGGTTGATCTCTTGCTGAAGATCGAAGATCTCACCCACATGCGGATCCCGCCGGGAAAAGTGCAGCCGAAAGACATGGATACAGTTGCCAAGATGTTCGCGACCGCGCAGCGCGTGGGGAAAACGCGGAAGTAGCGATGGTTCCGGAGACGCGGCAAGCCGCTTCTCTACGGAAACCTCGCTTTATGGCAACGGCTTCGCCGGCGTTCCCGGTTTTACGCCCGAATGCTTTTTCGCCTGGGCCATCAGTTCCAGAACCTTGTCTTTCGCTTCGTAGTTCGGATTCGTATCCAACAACTTCTGCCAGGCCGCGGTAGCCTTGTCGATATCCATCTTGCCCTGCCACTCGACAATCCCAAGATTGAACAAAGTGTTGGCCTTGTTCGGTTCGTAGGAGAGCGATTTCTGAAATTCCGCGATGGCGGTATCGGCGTTGCCGGTGTACCAATAGGCGGTCGCCATGTCGGTGCGAATGCCCGTATTGGACGGTTGCACCTTCAGTGCGCGCTGGTAGTAATCGATGGCTGTGGGGTATTGCTGGCCGTCGTAATAGATGTTGCCGATGCCGGCCAGAAGGTCGGCGTTGGCCGGGTCTGCCTTGAGTTTCTCGATCATCGGTCCAGCTTGCGTGTCGGCCATTTTCTCCATCTGCGCCGGAGACGGAGCTTGCGAGCCGACGTCTGCACTCCCGGCAGACGCGGCAGGTGCGCTCCCTGTCTCGGTCGCTGCGGCTGCCGGACTCTGGGATCCGCGAATGAACCAGCCGCCGGCGATTCCCACCAGCAGACAGATGACCGCCAACACGTATGCTTGCACGCTTGTCCACTGCTCGGTGGAGGTAGAGGTTGCTCGATTTGTCTCCGTCATTTGCTCGGTGCTCCTTCAGATCTCATTTGTTTGCCGGGACGGGTGATGCGCGCGCCCGTCCCTTCGACGTTTGACTCATCACGCGGTCATGGCGCTAACTCTTGCCCTGCATCTGGGCGTCGGCCATCACTTTCTGCACTGCGGCTTTCCGGTCCGGGCTTAATTGTGGATTCGACTTCAGCAACTGCTGCCAAGTTGCCACCGCTCCCTTGCTGTCTTGCTTTCCCTGCCACTTCATCATGCCGAGGTTGAACAGCGTGTTGGCGTCCTTAGGATCATATTTCAGCGACTGCTGAAGCTGGCTGATCGCCCCGTCCACGTCACCGTTGTAGTACAAGCACGAAGCCAGCGCGGTGCGAATGGCAACGTTCTTCGGATCACCCTGCAGTGCCTTTTGGTAGTAGTCGGCCGCTTCCTTGAACTGGTGGGTTCTTTCGTAAACGTTTCCGACCTGGTTGAGCAGATCGCTGTTGTTCGGGTCGCTCTTCAACTTTTCGAGCAAAGGCGCCGCCTTTTTGTCAGCCATCTGCTTCATGTCTTCAAGGCTAGGCATCTTTCCGCCCATCCCATGGGGGTTCGGCTGAGCACTGGCCTGGGAATCGGCAGCCGTTGGCGCCGGCACCGGGGGTGATTGCGATCCGCGGAACAAGTATCCAATCGCTAGCCCAACCACGAGGCTGATTACCGCCATCGCATAGACCTGCTTCGCTTGCCAGGTTGATCCCGTTGTCGGTTGAGTGGTCGGTGCATTCTCCATGCCCTATTCTCTCCTAAGGTCTTTCAAATTGCGCTTGCAGGTCCGCCTTCGCTGGGGACCAAGACTGGACGAGCGTATTGCTCGCAGCATCGCTGTCCGACTTCGCTAATTTAACTTAAAGGCGGAAAGGAAGACGGGCAGCATTCTGCGTCACTCGGGAATGTGATGGCGGTCACACGGACTTAACGGTTTTGGCTGCTCTTTTGACTGGACGCCTGGTTGAACACCTGTTGGCGCAGTTGCAAGGCCTTGTTGTTGTTGGGGTCGATTTGCAGCGCCGCCGCCAATCTCATCTCCGCCGTTTGGTAATCACCGAGTTGCAGCAGTATTTCGCCAGAACTTATTAAGGATGAAAGTGCCATGTCCTTGCTGTCGGTGAAGCTCACTGCGAGCCGATACTGTTCCAGCGCATCCTGGAGTTGATGCCGACTAAACAGGATATACGCCATGTTGTAATGACAGAGCGCGTACCTCGGACGTAATTCACATGCTTCCCGGTAGTGCTGAAAGGCCTCATCCATCCGACCGTCAGAAGCCAGCGCATCGGCAAGATCCTCTTCGAGATCGAACTCTGGCCGGCCGGCAACGGTCGCGGCGTGGGTAAATAATTTCACGCCGTTCTGCCAGTACGGTAGATAGCGACTGGTGGCAGCCGCAAACGCGAAGATCAGGCACACTGCCGCCACTGCTGGTACAACACGCGGGATGACGAGCGCATGGGCCAGATCACCTAATCCCCACGCGATGATGATGAAGAGGCCGATGCAAGGAACGTAAGCATAACGGTCAGCCATTGCCTGGCGGCCAACCTGGACAATTCCGATTACTGGAATCAGGGTTATGACAAAGAAAAACCAGCCCATCACGAGATAGCGAGCGCGGTGAAAATACAACACTGCCATCGTGATCGCTACCAAGATAACCGCCGCTGCGATTACGTCGGACCACGGTAGGGACTGCTCCGGATGGGGGTAAAACACGGACAGTCTGGCAGGCCAAATTGTCTTTCCGGTGTATGCCATGTAGGACACGATGGCGTTTCCTATGCGCACGGAGAGCGGCAGGATTGCGTCGGCTACAGCACCGCCTGAACGCTGCGCGGCCATCGTCACCATGGAACCCGCAGCGCTCATTACGAACAGCGGCAGTTTCTCCATCGATAACCGCATCCACCTGCGTCGAAAGGAAAGATCCTCGTACCGTTCCAATGGCCAGTAGTCAAGAAGCAGCAAAACAAGCGGGAGGCTGACGGCCATGGGCTTGGACATCAGTGCCAGCGAAAAGGCCCCAACCACGACCAGGTACTTCTTCCAGTCAGGGCCCCGAACATACCAGCCATAGGCGACAATCGTGAGTAAGGAAAAGAGGGCGCTGAGCAGACTTTTCCGTTGCGCTACCCAGGCGACGGTTTCCACGTTTAGCGGGTGCACGGCAAAGAGTGCGGCTGCGAAGAAGCTGCGCCACACTGCGCCGGTAGCGCATTGCAACAGCCAGAAGAAAAGCAGGACGTTGGCCGCATGCAGCCCGACATTGACCAGGTGAGGGGGGCCGGCGCTCAGGCCAAACATCTGGCAATCCGCCATGTGCGAGATCCACGTCAGCGGATGCCAGTTCGCCTCGTCGAAACTGGTAAAAGACCAAACCAAATTGGCGAGATGCAATCCTGTTTTTACGTGAATGTTGCTGGTGACATAAACGTCGTCATCAAACACGAGGAACGCATGGTGCATGACCCGGCCGTACAACAGCAGAGTGGTGAGCACCAGGAGAACGCCCTGCAGTATTGGCTTCTGCCGCACATTGCCGATCCTATTGCCAAGCGATGGTTCAAGCGGGGCGGTTCCTGCCTGCTTATCCTGTGTCATGCAGAAGTTGCGATCAAGTCCGGAGAGCTGGAGCAATTATCCCGCGCCCGGTGTCGACGCGCAATAGTGGGCTACACCTCAACGAGGCAGGTTCGGCCCCTGTAACTCGGTTGCACGCTGCCGAGCCTCGGCTGCGAACTGCGTCTGCCCCGTCGCTGCATAAAGATCCGCAAGGCGTATCCAGCGCGTGACCTCCATGGGAGTTCTTTGCGTGGCTTCCTTTTGGCACGCGATCGCTTCCGGCCACTGTCCGAGAAGCCTGTGCGCTTCGGAGTTCCCTTCAGCAATCTGGGCGTAGAGCTCAGGGGCAAGGGATTCGCCGCCGTTGCGAAACGGGCTGTGTTTCTCCGCCTCGGCAAACGCATCCAGCGCCTGCTGGGGATGATTCAGTGCAAGTTGGAGTTTTCCCATGCTCATGTACATATCGAGCGGCTCCGTGGCTTCTTTCGCCGCGCGCTCAATGGCTTCGACCGCCTCGACGTTGCGGCCCTCTCCGGCGTAGAGCAATCCTAGATAGTACAAGGCCCCGCCGGTTTCCATCAGTGCAACCGAAGCGCGATATTGCTGCTCCGCTTCGCGGTAGCGTCGCCTACTCTGAAAGAACGATGCGAGCAGCAAATGGGCATTCGGGTCTTCGGGATAGAGGGCAGAAGCCCGACGCAGCGACTGTTCCGCTTCCAGGTCGCGTTGCAATTCGCAGAACAGTGCTCCGGAGTTCAGATAGAAATCGTAAAGCACCGGACGCGAAGCTGCGGCAGGCGGAGTGAGCTTCTGTGTGCGGCACTCGATCTGCAGGCGGTCGATCCAGGGACGATTTTGCGGGGTGTCGCGAAGAAATACGAGCGAGACATCATCCATATAAACCGGGCGCCAGGCTGCACTCTGACAGAAGGCGAGCGGACCCATCTTCTGAAATCCGCGGAACCCGGAGGTCGCGACCAAGATTACATTGAGATTCCAGCGGTCGGCTTCAGATTGCCATAAGGGCGAATCGGGACCCTCGCTGTAGAGTTTGCGTTGCTCGGCGATGAGATCGGGGCTGACTCCACGTCCATCGACGAAGTCGGGATACTGCGGGCCCAGGGCCCACGCCTCATAACCACCTAGCGCGTATTCTTCGAAAATGTTTACCGGCAAGTGTTCGCGCCGGATAAAAGCCGCGGCGCGCTCTGGAAACCAGGAGGATTCTCCCGCGCCAAATCTCCAATCCGCGTTGAAAACCACGTAGGTGCGGCTCGAAACAAAGTCGGCAATATGTACCAGTGCAATACCACAGAAGATAAGCGTCACCACAAGGGCCGTAGGTGTGGGCAAGCGAACTAGCGGCCCCGTGGTTTTCCCGGTCTCGGCGGTTGAACTGCTGCTGGCGAAGAGCTCGCTCAAGAGGGGGCCGCCAATCGTGGCGATCGTAATCACAAACATCCCCATGTAGCGTGCGTGCGCCAGCGTGGAATACAGCGCAACCAAGACAATGACGGCGGCCCCAAACTGCCGTTTCCAGAGGAAAAGACCGATCAGAATCATTGCGACCAACAGCAACCAGGCGAGGCCGTTCTCCATATGCCTGAGGTCGATGAGTTGATACAGCAACGCGCGTGAAATCGGTACGCCCTGCAACTCACCGATGAAACTGTTGCCATTGAGCAGTCCCTGAGTTGGGGCTCCGAGTCCCGACAAAGACAGTGAAGAAGCGTAAATTCTGGGGCCCCACGGATTCACCAACGTCGCCACCCCGCACGCCACGAGCCAAGGCCAAACCTGTCGCAGCCGAAGAACTACGGCCCGACGCCGTTCCGCGAACAAGAGATCGGCGGCCTCAGCTAGCAGGTAGGCGCCGA
>Ga0209448_10000111_pt1 | contig 29302 bp, 21 predicted proteins | sample BogFormECP14_OM2_FD_188245 | JGI IMG/M metagenome (GOLD analysis project Ga0209448, IMG submission 188245) | Bog forest soil microbial communities from Calvert Island, British Columbia, Canada - ECP14_OM2 (SPAdes) (version 2) | ecosystem: Environmental > Aquatic > Freshwater > Wetlands > Bog ... | reverse complement strand
ACTGAAGGTGCGCAACGACAGCGTGGCCTTGCTGCTCGCAGACCAGCGCATGCCTCGGATGGACGGGGTCACATTCCTGCAGGAAGCAATGCATATTTATCCCGACGCCAAGCGTGCGCTGCTCACTGCATACGCCGATACAAACGCCGCCATCAGCGCCATCAACCAGGCCAGCATCAGCTACTTCTTTTTGAAGCCATGGGATCCGCCGGCCGAGCATCTCTATCCGCAACTGAATGACTTGCTCGATGATTGGCAAGCCTCCTACCGGCCGGCGTTCCAGGGAATTCGCGTTCTCGGCACCAGGTGGTCGCCCAAGTCGTATGAGTTGCGCGACTTCCTCGCGCGCAATCGCGTTCCCTATCAGTGGATCGACGTGGAAGCTTCCGCCAATGACCCCGAGACCAAGCGTCTCCTGGAGGCTCTGGGTCCGGAAGCCGCCAGCCTTCCCGTCGTCCTCTTCCCCGATGGAACAAAGCTTTTGGAGAGCCTGCCCGCGGACGTTGCGCAAAAAGTCGGCTTGCGGACGCGTGCGCAAACCGACTTCTACGATTTAGCGATTGTTGGAGGCGGGCCGGCCGGTCTGGCAGCCGCCGTTTACGGCGCGTCGGAGGGTCTGCACACGGTGATGATCGAGCGCGAAGCGCCGGGCGGCCAGGCTGGCATGAGTTCGCGCATCGAAAACTATCTCGGATTTCCGTCGGGACTCAGTGGCAACGATCTGGCTCGGCGCGCAGTAGTGCAGGCGCAACGCTTCGGCGTGGAAATTCTGGCTCCTCAGGAAGCAGTCGGCATCCGCACCGAAGGATCGTATCGCATCATCAAGCTGGCCGACGGCAACGAGATCTCATGCCACGCGCTAATGATCGCCAGTGGCGTGCAGTGGCGCAAGCTCGACGCTCCCGGAATCGATCGACTGCAAGGCGCCGGAGTCTACTACGGCGGTGGCGCCACCGAGGCCTTGTCCTGCAAGGGCGAAATCATCTACGTGGTGGGCGGAGCAAATTCGGCGGGCCAGGCGGCTATGAACTTTGCCCGGTATGCAGAACGCGTCGTTATGCTGGTGCGAGGAGAATCTCTGGCCGCCACTATGTCGCAGTATCTGATTGATCAAATTAAAGAGACGCCCAACATTCAAGTGTGGGCTCATGCCAGCGTGGCCGAGGCGCATGGCGAGACTCATCTGGAAGAGATTTCGGTCCTTTGTTCGGACAGCAACAAGCTGGAACGCGTGCCGGCGAGTGCGATGTTCATCTTCATTGGAGCCCTGCCGCGCACCGACTGGCTGGGCGATTTGGTTGAGCGAGACGAGCGCGGCTTCCTTTTGACCGGCCCCGATCTTATTCGCGACGGACAGCACCCCAAAGGCTGGACGCTCGACCGGGATCCGTTTCTGCTCGAAACAAATGTTCCCGGAATCTTTGCCGTGGGCGATGTGCGGCACGGTTCGGTGAAGCGTGTCGCTTCGGGTGTCGGCGAAGGATCAGTAGCGGTGCAGTTTATCCATCAATACTTGAGCAAGGTATAAATGGCCGACAAATCGGAATTGCTTCGCGTCCCGGCGTTCGCCGAACTACCCGACGATCAGATCGCATGGTTCCTCAATCAGGCGCAGGAGCTTCACTACAAGGCGGGTGATACCTATTTGCGACAAGGTACTCCCGCGGATTCCATGTTTGTGATTCTCGATGGGCAACTTGAGCTCCATGGGGAGATCGGCGGCGAAACCGCCGCTTTTACCATGAAAGCGGGCGATGTCACCGGAGTGCTCCCCTTTTCAAGGATGAAGCAGTTTACGGTGAATGGGCGGGCCGCCACGGACAGCCGCGTCTTGCGATTTCCGGCAGCGCTGTTTCCGGACCTGGTGCAGAAGATGCCGGAATTGGCCAAGCGGCTGGTGGGCCTGATGTCCGACCGGATTCGTGAAACTACCCGGATCGAGCAACAGCGGGATCGACTCGCCGCTCTGGGAAAACTTTCCGCGGGCTTGGCTCACGAGCTCAACAACCCTGCTTCCGCCGCGAAACGCGCCACCAGCCAATTGCGCGACGCCCTGAAGAAAATCAAGGACGCGAGTCTTGAACTGGGCAGGCGCGATCTCACTCCTGCGCAAAGAGCGGAAATCGAAAAGCTTGAAATATCGTTCGTCCAGCGCGACGAACCTCCATCCGATACCTTGGCCATCAGCGATCTGGAAGAGCAGCTTGACTCCTTGCTGCGCAGTCACGGGCAGAGTGACTTGTGGCAACTGGCAGCCGATCTGGCCAGGAAGAACATCAGGCCGGAAGTGCTCGATTCGTTGTTTGCGGCCCTCGACGCCGGTACTGCCCGCGCCGCGCTGGTGAGGATCGCCGCCTCGGTCGAAATCGCAGGTCTGTTGAACGAAATTGAGAGCAGTACGTCGCGAATCTCCGATCTGGTCGGTGCGATCAAGGAATACACCTACATGGACCAGGCGCCGGTACAGAATGTCGATATCGTCAAAAGCCTGGAAACCACTCTCACCATCCTGAACCACAAGCTCAAACGCGGAGTAGTGGTGCAGCGCGACTACCAGCGCATTCCGCTTCTGGTGAATTCTTTTGGCAGCGAGCTCAATCAGGTTTGGACCAACATTATTGATAACGCCATCGACGCCATGGGAGGAAAGGGCGAACTTCGAGTTCGAACCTATCGCGAAGATGATTGCGTTGTGGTCGAGATCGGCGATAACGGTCCAGGAATTTCACCTGAGGTTAAGCCGCACATATTTGAGCCTTTCTTCACAACCAAAGGCGTCGGGGATGGAACGGGGCTAGGCCTGGACACGGTACAGCGCATCGTGAAGAAACACAGAGGCAGCATCCAGGTCACTTCACAACCTGGTGACACGCGTTTTCAAGTATGGCTCCCGCTTGCGGAAGCCGCGATACCCAAGGATAAAAACTGAGAATCACAATTTAAGGAGAGCATTTTATGCCTACGATCACAACCAAAGACAACACCCAGATTTACTACAAGGACTGGGGCACAGGACAGCCCATAGTATTCAGCCACGGCTGGCCGCTCACCGCGGACGACTGGGACGGACAGATGTTGTTCTTCGGCCAGCGTGGCTATCGAGTCATCGCACATGACCGGCGAGGGCACGGCCGTTCCACCCAAACCTGGGATGGCAACGACATGGACACATACGCCGACGATCTCGCAGCCCTCACTGAAAAGCTTGACCTGAAGAACGCAATCCATGTGGGCCACTCCACCGGCGGCGGAGAAGTTGCGCGTTACATCGGGCGGCATGGCTCAAAACGTGTCAGCATGGCCGTGCTTATCAGTTCGGTGCCACCGCTGATGGTGAAGACGGAAAAGAATCCCGCGGGCGCGCCCATCTCCGTCTTCGACGGCCTCCGCACCGCGCTTGCTGCAAATCGGCCGCAGTTTTACCGGGACATTACCCTCCCGTTCTACGGCTACAATCGGCCCGGCGCCAAGATTTCGGAAGGCATCAGGGAGCACTGGTGGTTGCAGGGCATGATGGGAGGAATGAAGGCCCACTACGACTGCATCAAGGCTTTCTCCGAGACCGACTTTACTGAGGACCTTAAGAAGTTCGATGTACCAACCCTCATCCTTCATGGCGACGACGATCAGATCGTGCCCATCGCCGCGTCGGGTCTGATGTCCGCAAAGATCGTAAAGAACGCCACACTGAAGGTGTATCCAGGTTTTCCGCACGGGATGCCCGCGACCAATGCGGACCAGATCAATGCGGATTTGCTCGCGTTTTTCAAACGCAGCCAACAAGTGGCGGCGTAGCCGGCGAATTGAATATGAAATTCCCAGGCCATCTTCGGTTCGCCGTTCCGTGTCCACGGCAGCAAGGCCGATCCGTGGGATTATAATGGCGCGCACATGGCTCTCAACCCCGGTACCAAGCTCGGACCGTACGAAGTGGTCGCGCCGGCTGGCGCCGGGGGGATGGGCGAAGTCTACCGGGCGCGCGACGCGCGGCTAAACCGCGATGTTGCCGTCAAAGTCTTGCCCACCGAGTTCTCTCGCGATCCTGACCGTTTGCATCGCTTCCAACAGGAAGCCCAGGCGGTCGCGTCTCTCAACCACCCCAACATCATGGCCATTCATGATTTCGGTGAGCACGAGCGTTCTCCCTACATTGTGGCGGAATTACTGGAGGGTGAAACGCTTCGTGAGCGCTTGCGTGGTGGCGCGTTGCCTACGCGCAAAGCAGCCGACTATGCGGAACAGATCGCGCGAGGCCTGGCAGCGGCCCATGAGAAGGGGGTCGTTCACCGCGATCTGAAACCTGAAAACATTTTCATCACCCGCGATGGCCACGTGAAAATCCTCGACTTCGGTTTGGCCAAGCTCGCTCGCCAGGAGGGCGTTGCAGCGACGGACGCGGCGACCCTGGTCTCGCAAACCGAGCCTGGCGTGGTGATGGGCACCGTCGGTTACATGTCTCCGGAACAGGTGAGGGGACAGACCGCCGACCATCGCTCTGACCTGTTTAGCTTCGGAGCCATTCTTTACGAGATGCTTTCTGGACGACGCGCTTTTCGGGGCGAGACTTCGGTGGAGACCATGAGCGCCATCCTGAAAGAAGACCCGCCCGAGCTTACCGAAACGAACCGCAGCGTGCCGCCGGCCATGGAACGCATAGTGCGGCACTGCCTCGAGAAAAACCCGGAAGAACGCTTCCAATCCGCGCGCGACGTAGCCTTCAATCTGCAGAGCCTTTCAGGAAGCACCAGCCAAGTCGCGGCGATTGCGCCGGCGCAGCGGCCGGCCGCGCGCGTGGGACGCATTGCGGCAATCGCGGCCTTGTCGTTAGGCCTACTGGCTGCGGTCTTCTGGGCTGGCCAGTCGCTGAGGACAACTGCTTCGCCGTCGTTCAAGCCGCTCACCTTTCGCCGCGGCACGGTTACCGCAGCGCGTTTTGCGCCAGACGGACAGAACGTGATTTATTCCGCGGCCTGGGAAGGCAATCCGCATCCGGAGCTTTTTTCCACTCGCATCGATGGCGTGGCTTCGCGTCCGCTCGAGGTCAGCGACGCTGACTTGCTCGCCATTTCGCCGCAAGGAGAAATGGCGTTGCTCCAGCGCTGGCGCCGCACCCTGGGCTGGCAGCGGACCGGCATGCTGGCGCGCCTGCCGCTGAGTGGCGGAGCGTCCAAGGAAATGCTCGACGGGGTGCAAGATGCCGATTGGGCGCGGGACGGTTCCCGGCTCGCCGTCATCCGCAGCGGCTCCCAATACCAGCTTGAATTTCCGTTGGGTCACGTGCTCGCGACGGCATCGTCAGGGTGGTTCAACTATCCACGAATTTCTCCCGATCAAAAACAGATCGCATTTTTTGAACATCCGCCGGGCGATGATCGCGGGGACGTATGCGTGGTTGACTTAGAGGGCCACAAGCGTGTGCTCTCCACCGGTTGGTCGTCACTGGGCGGTCTCGCCTGGACTCCTTCCGGCAGCGAGGTCTGGTTTGCTGGCAGCAACACCGGAAGCAGCCGCTCACTCTACGCCGTCAGCCTTTCCGGACGAGTGCGGCCGGTGCTCCGTGTGCCGGGCTCGCTAGTGCTCTACGACATCGCCCCCGATGGCCGCGTGCTGCTTGAGCAACAGGAAGCTCGCCGTCTGATTGTGGGAGTTACACCGGGCAGTTCCCAGGAACGCGATCTCTCGTGGCTGGACTGGTCCAACGGCCGCGACCTTACCCCGGACGGCCGCTGGCTCCTGGTTGATGAGCAAGGCGAAGGCGGCGGACCCAACTATTCGATTTACATTCGCAAGACGGACGGATCGCCCGCGGTTCGCATCGGTGACAACGACGCCTTCTCCATCTCGGACGATGGCAAGTGGGTGCTGGCCACGACCAACGTCGAAGGTGGATCGATGCTTTTATTGCCTACTGGAGCGGGCGAATCGCGCACCATCAAGACGGGCAAGCTGCGGAATCCGCTGGGCCGTTTCCTGCCCGATGGGAAGCACATCCTGGTGATTCCCGATGACTTTCGCGATTACGTGCAATCGCTGGAGGGGGACACGCTTCGCCCGGTCATGCCTCCCGGCGTCGCCGGCTTTGGATGGTTCACGGCCGATGGCAAGTACGCGCTGGGGTGGGATGCGCACCAGAACTGGTCCTTGTACCCGATCGAAGGTGGTCAATCAATTCCGTTACCGAAGTGGACAGCGGGGGATTTGCCGATCAATCACACCACCGACAATCACAGCTTCTTCGTGAGCAACGGGGACATTCCGGTGAAAATTTTCCGCTTCGATTTCCTCACCGGCAGTCGCCAGTTTGTGCGCCAGCTGCAGCCACCCGATGCCACGGGCATCGAGCGCATCTCGGACGTGTTGATGACCCCCGACGGCAAGTATTACACCTACGGCGGCCCGCGACGCCTCAGCAATCTCTTTGTGGTTACCGGGCTGAAGTAGCTTTCCCGCGCGGTTTTTCTGCAACCCTAGCGCGACGTCAGAAATTCCACCTGCCGCTCAATCTCCGCAATCGCGATCGGAGTGAAGTTGGCCTCACGCAATTGCTGGTTGAGTTGCGCTAGTCTCTTTTGCTTGAATCGCGCCCAATCTGCGATGCGTGCTTTTATCTGCGGGCTTGACTCCTGGTAGACCGCGATCGCCTGCGAAGGTACGGCGCGATCCCCGCTTTCAACTACTCGCAGAGCAGATGCCAGACCGGTGTAGGCAGTCTTCAGTCCGGGACCATCCTCTGCTGCGTGTTGCTTATTCGTAAGAATCTGGCCGATTCCCGATTGAACTTCCGCCAGCGCTGACTTGAGGCGCTCGCTTTGCGTTCCCGGTTTCTGTTGCCCCAGCTTCTCTTGAATGTCTGCCAGTTGTTTCTGCACCGAGCCGATCTCGGCCAGCGCGCGGCGCGCTTCAATAGTTTCGCCATAGATCTGCTGACCCAGTTGCAACTGCTGCGCGAGTATCTCGGGAGTCGCGGAAGAGCGCGGGTCCATGATGACTTCCAGGGGCTGGTCTTGTGTTTTTCCATCCACCGTAAGACGCACCCGGTACATTCCCGGCACCGCCTTCGGCCCTCTGGGATTGCGGTTCTCGTCCTCTTCGTCCTCGATCGGGTCGCCGGAACTACCCCAGGTGAGGTTCCAGACGAAGCGGTGCATTCCCGCACTCTTCTCGAGGACTTCAGGCTTGGGGAACCAGCGCTCGGCGACCGGGGGCGGCTTGCGCTTCCCCGGGCTCGGACCCTCCGAAGAAAATTTCCTGACGAGATTTTGCTGCGCATCGAAGATTTCCAGCCGCACCATGCCCGCCGCAGACCGAAGAAAATAATCCATCATCGCGCCACTCGGAGGATTCTCCGCCGCCGGTTCCTCGGGCGGAAGCGGTGTGCCTGTAAAGGAGTCGTTATCCACGCGAACCGTCGTGGCCGGACGATACAGCCACGCACCACTCGCGCTTCTTGCCTCCGGCGCCTGGAGAAGCGGCGTGATGTTATCGAGAATCCAGAAAGCGCGGCCGAATGTGGCTATCACCAGGTCATCGCCGTGGATCGTTAGATCGCGAACTCCAGTAGTCGGCAAGTTCAGTTGCAAAGACTGCCAGTGGTCTCCGTCGTCCCACGATAAATAAATTCCAAATTCGGTTCCGGCGAAGAGGAGCCCTTTGCTCTGCGGGTCTTCGCGAACCGCCCGCAAGAATGCAGGAGCAGCAATGCCGTTCGTGACCAGTTGCCAGGTGGCTCCATAGTCGCGCGTTCGATAGATATAGGGCGTCCGATCGTCGAGGCGTCCGCGATCGACGGCTGCGTAAGCGACGGCGGGATCAAAATGCGAAGCTTCGATCAGCGAAATCTTGCTCCAGTCGCTCAACCCAGGCGGGGTGACGTCTTTCCAGTTCTTTCCACCATCGCGGGTGAGGTGAATCAGCCCCGTGTCGCTTCCCGCCCAAATCAGATCGCGGTTGACGGGCGATGGCGCGATTGTAAACACGACGCCGTAACCGTCGCGTTTAGCCTTATCGAGCAGCGCATCGTTAGTTGGCCGAGCGTTAGTTGGCGGATCCTGCGCCTTCTCGCTTGTGGAGCGCCGGGCGTCCCCGCCCAGCCCACTCGTACCGTGTTCTGTGTTCCGCGCATCGCCGGTCGCTCCGGTGAGATCGGGACTGATGGTCTCCCAATGCAGACCGCCATCGACCGTCTTCATCACATATTGTGTCCCCAGATAAAGCGTGGTTGGGTCAGCCGGTGAAAGAACCAGCGCCGGAGTCCACGGATCACGATACTTGCGTTCACGAACCTCCGAGTCCCACGCAAATGCGGGCCACGGAGTAATGTCCTGGCTGAAACCGGTTCGTTTGTTGAAGCGAGCAACGGTGCCATAAGTCCCACTCAGATAAACAATGTTGGGATCATCGGGATCGACCACCATGTATCCGCTTTCGCTGCCTCCGGGAAGGAACCAGTCCCGTGCCGTGATCTGATCGTGGTCGGTGCGGCTTGGAACCGCGGCGCTCCCGCTATCCTGCTGTGTGCCGTATACGGCGTAAGGAAACTGGTTGTCGGTGGTCACATGATAGAACTGCGCCGTTGGCTGGTTGTACCAACTACTCCATGTTTGGCCCCGGTTCAGACTGATCGTGGTTCCCTGGTCGGTTCCGAGCACCATGCTGGCGGAATTCTTGGGATCGATCCAGAGCTGATGATAATCATCTCCGCCCGGTGCGCCTCTGACGACCGAAATTGTCTTCCCGCCATCTTCAGACCGGTAGAGAGCGACATTCGGCATGTAGATCACGTCGGGGTTGAACGGATCGATGCTGATGCGATTGAAGTACCATGCCCGGCTGGTCAGCCGAGGATCGGCATTGGCCAGCACCCATGTGTTGCCTCCATCGTCAGAGCGATACAGGCCGGATTTTTCCGTATCGGTTTTTTTCGCCGCGGATTTTACTTCGATCAGCGCATACACCCGCCTGCCGTCCGGCGCCACGTCGACGCCCACCCGTCCCCAATCCCCCTCGGGCAGCCCGTTTCCATTTCCATTAAGGCGAGACCAGGTTTTGCCCGCATCCTGAGAACGGTAGAGCCCGCTGCCCGGTCCAGTTCCGTCGATCGGAGCGTATGTGCTCCACGGAGGGCGATGCGTATGCCAGGCGCCGGCAAACAAAAGCTGCGGGTTAGAAGAGCACATCGCCAGATCTGAAATTGCGATTTCCGGTCCCAGGTCGAGCACCAGCGTCCAATGCGCCCCACCATCAACCGATTTATAAACGCCGCGCTCCTTATTCGGACCATAAGCGTGACCCAGAGCGCCGACGTAAACGATCTCCGGATTCTGCGGATCGATCACAATCCGGCTGATCTGCCGCGTCTCCTCCAGGCCGATGTGATGCCAGGTGACGCCGCCATCGCTGGACTTGAAAACGCCGTTGCCAGTAGAGAGGTCCTCACGAATGTCGCTCTCGCCGGTTCCGGCATAAATAGTCTTAGGATCGGACGGCGCCACCGCCAGCGCGCCAATCGAGGCCACCGGCTGGCCGTCAAAAATCGGCGTCCAGACCACTCCGGCATCGGTTGTTTTCCAGATCCCGCCATTGACCGAGCCAAAATAAAAAGTTGTCGAGTCGCCCGACACGCCCGCCACAGCCACCACCCGGCCGCCGCGGAAAGGTCCAATCAACCGCCATTTGAGGCCATTTACCAGTTCCGGAGGTACCGACTGGGCAAACGCACCGACAGTACACAAAATAAGCAACAAGAAAGGCCAGACACGGATACAACGGTTCAGATTCAAAGCCGACCAGAATTTATGCAAGCAGTAGACCCCTCGGTTGGATATCAGTGTAGCGGATAAAGCTGGCGCTCTTGAAGCATGCCGAAATTTCTTCCTTGGTTTTTCATCGGTGATAATATCACCCTGCTTCAACAAACTCCCGATCACCGGTATCGCGCCATGACTCGATCCCAACGCTCTGTCGCCTCTCCCCGCGTGGTCTGTATCGCAGACTTCCGCGCCATCGCCCAACGCCGCGTCCCCAAATCCGTCTTCGATTACCTCGACGGCGGCGCCGAAGGCGAGGTCACCCTTCGTGAGAATTGCCGCGTCTATGAGGACGTTACCTTCCGTCCTCGCCATGCCGTAGCGTTTGACAACTGCAGCCTGCGCACCCGTGTTCTAGGCTTCGATCTTGCACTCCCCTTTCTGCTCTCGCCCGTCGGCTACAGCCGCCTCATGCATCCCGTAGGTGAAGTGGGCGCCGCGCGCGCCGCCGGTAACGCCGGCACCGCCTACATTCTTTCCACCCTCTCCGGGCACAAGATGGAAAATGTGAAAGCCGCCTCCACTGGCCCCGTCTTCTATCAGCTCTATCTGATGGGTGGCCGCGGTGCCGCCGAGGCCGCGATCGAACGCGCCCGCGTCGCCGGATTTTCCGCACTCGTCGTCACCATCGACACTCCCGTCTCCGGAATTCGCGAGCGCGATTTCCGCAACGGAATGAAAGAACTCGTCAGCGGCGGTCCCTTCGAAAAGCTGCCCTTCCTTCCCCAAATCCTGGCGCGCCCAGGCTGGCTCGCAAGTTTTCTGCTCGATGGCGGCACGCCTCCGATGGAAAACGTCGTGATCCCCGGCAAAGGTCCGATGCCTCTCGTCGATGTAGCCGCCGCCTTAGCCGAATCCGCCGTGACCTGGAGCGACCTGAAGTGGATTCGCGAACTCTGGGGCGGCCCCATCGTGGTCAAAGGCGTCCTTACCGGAGACGATGCGCGCCGATCGATCGATCACGGCGCCGCGGCCATTTCCGTTTCCAATCATGGCGGACGCCAACTCGATTGCGTTCCCGCGTCCTTGCGCGCTTTGCCGGAAGTCGTGAAGGCCGTCAACGGACAGACCGAAATCCTCATGGACGGAGGCATTCGCCGCGGCACCGACATCGTCAAAGCCCTGTGCCTCGGCGCCCGCGCCGTGCTCTGCGGACGCGCCTACGCCTACGGCCTCGCCGCTGGCGGAGAAGCCGGTGTCAATCGCGCCATCGAAATTCTGCGAACCGACCTCGACCGCACTTTGAGGCTGCTCGGCTGCGCATCCGTCGCCGAATTAGATCGTTCGTATGTGAATGTTCCCCAAAGCTGGGACGCGAACTGAACGTGCCCCCAGAATACGTCTGCTACGACCGCTGAGTAAGAAGGAGCAAGCATGCCGCTCGTCCGAATCGATCTTCTTGAAGGCAAGTCGCCGGAATATCGTATACAGGTTGGTCAGATCGTCTACCAATCGATGCTGGAGGTCTTAGGTGTGCCCAATGACGACCGCTTCCAGATCATCAGCGAGCATCCCCAAGCTGGTTTGCAGTTTGACCGGGACTATCTTGGCATCCATCGATCGGACGACTGCATTTTTGTGCAGATCACCTTGAGCAGCGGCCGCACCGTTGAGACGAAACAGCGCTTCTACAAAGTCGTTGCTGACGGCTTGCACGAAGTCCTGAAGCTGCGCCGGGAAGATGTCTTCATCAACCTGGTGGAAGTGGCGAAGGAGAACTGGTCGTTCGGCGATGGCGAGGCCCAGTACGTCTCTCCCGTGCGTTAAAATCGCGCAGGAGCTGCGTCCGTGCATCGTCGCGACTTTAATCTGGGTATTCTCAAATTATCTGCCGGGACGCTCGTGGCCCCGCGCCTGTTCGCTCAACCGCTTGATACCGCGGTCCTCGACACTCCCGCCATTGCCGCGCTCTACAAAAACGCCATCGTCATCGATTCACTCTGCGCCCCCTTCGTTGATATGGACGCGCCACCCGCCGCCGAAGTCCTCCGAGCAGTACAGCAATCGGGCATCACCGCCATCAACTACACCGTCTCGGAACCGACCTTCGAGGCCACGGTCGGCAACATCGCCGCCGTAGAAGCGCTAGTCGACCAGCATCCAGAAGCATTCCTTATCGTGCGCCGCCATTCCGACATCGCTCGCGCCAAGCGCGAAACCAAAATCGGAATCATGCCCGGTTTTCAGTACACCGCGTTTCTCGAGGAAAATCCCGAGCGCATCGAAATGTTTCGCCAGCTCGGCGTGCGCATCATGCAACTCACCTACAACAACCGCAGTATCTTCGGCGATGGATGCCTCGAACCCGGCAACGCCGGACTCAGCACCACCTCCGACGGCATCGCCGAATCCGCCAAGCCGGTTCTCATCACTCATGCCGGATGCGCGGCCGTCTATCCCCATCCCCGCAACAAGCCCGATGAGATTCTTAAGTCGCTAGCCGATCGCGGCGGCTATTTCGGCGTCTATCTCATGCCCTACGTCGTAGCTTCGCCCACCGTGCCCACCCGCGAGCATGTGCTCGATCACGTCGTGCACGCCCTTAACGTATGCGGCGCCGATCACGTGGGCATCGGCTCCGATGGCTCGATCCAGAAGACGGTCCTGACCGCCAAACAGAAATCCGCGTTCGATCAAGACATCGCTCGTCGCAAGACACTCGGCATCGGCGCCCCCGGCGAGGATCGCTATCCCTATGTCCCCGACCTCAACGGCCCCTATCACCTGGAAATCATTGCCACCGAACTCGCCAAACGCGGACAGCCCGCGTCGGCGATCGAGAAAGTCCTGGGCGCAAACTTCCAGCGCGTGATTGGTGAAATCTGGGGCACCAGTTAGCGGAGGCGCGGCCCCGTCAAGCATGGGGCACCACTGCCGATCACGGCCGGTTTTGGATGTCGCAGCGGTTCACCGCTGCGATCACTGGCTTGTTTTCAGAGTCGGCTTTACAGTTTGCTGAAAAACTCGAGTTTCGTATCAGGGCATCGCTTTAGCGATGCCACAAGTTCTTTGAATTCAGAATGCCCCTTTAGGGGCTGGGCAGGGAAGACCGAGTTTTCCGTTTAGCCGCTGAGGGCAGCCGCAGCCTGCAACGCGACTTTTCCCGCCGCCTTCAGGCGCTGAGGCCGGAGCCCCATGCCAACTCATATGTGACGCCCGTCACTGCAAGCGGGACGCCCCGGTGTAAATTCTTAGGCATGAACGCGCCGCTCAAGAACGATCGCGTGCCCTGGTTGCAAGGGCCTTCGGCGGACTCAGTAGAGCGTGCAGTGAAGTGCTCAACCGTATCCTCAGAAGGCAAGAACCCATGGCGGCTGATCCTCCTCGGAGCGCCGGGTGTGGGCAAAGGCACTCAAGCCGAACTCCTCACCGAGCGCCTGGGCGCGTGCCATCTTTCGACCGGAGACGTCTTTCGCGCCGCCAGCAAGCGGCGCGACTGCGATCAGTCCCCAGCCATGAAGGCGGCACTGGAGTACATGCGCCGCGGCGAACTGGTACCCGACTCCACCGTCTGGGAGATGGTGCGCGAGCGCCGCGAATGTATCCTTTGCACCGGCGGTTTCATCCTCGACGGATTTCCGCGCACCCTGAGCCAAGCCGAGTCGCTAAAAGAGCTGATGGAGACGGAACATCTTTCACTCAGCGCCGTCGTGAACTACGAACTGTCCGTGGACGAGATTGTCCAGCGCCTGAGCGGCCGCCGCACTTGCGACAAATGTAAGTCGGTTTTCCACGTCACCGAGAAGCCGTCAAAGGGCAAGGGTGTGTGCGACCGCTGCGGCGGACGCCTTTTCCAGCGCGAAGACGACCGTCCCGAAGCCATCGCCGTGCGTCTGGAGGCCTACGAACGAAGCACTGCGCCACTCATCCATTTCTACAAAAACCTCGGCCTGCTGCTGCCGATTGTCGCCAAAGGATCTCCCGACGAGATCTTCACCCGAACCATGGACAAGCTGGCGGACGACAAATCAAAGGCCAGCTAGCCGCATCCCGGTGCAGTGACGCGCAATTTCCGAATGTTCTCCAGGAGAGGGCGTGGTGATCCGTCCTCCGCCGCTGAGCCTCTAGTTCCGCCCGGATTATTGTTGGTTAAATGGCGATATTACGACAGCGATCATCGATAAGGAGTCAGTCAGCGCAGCAATATCATGGGCGAATTCAGGGCTGAGGGGCGTAGTAACGATCAGGGGCTCTGATCGAAACGTCCTTCTTGATGCTCCTGACTTCCAGTTTGTGCAGTTGACCATCCTTCTCCTGGCCCGGCAGCGTGAACGTCACTGCGAAAAGGTTTGTCAGTTCATCGGCGATATCAGCCACAGCCTTACCGACATCTTTTTGTTCCCGGAAATATGCCTTTCCACCAGTTCTTTCCGCTAACTGCCTCAGGGTCTTGGCCGCTTTGACGGGCATAAGGTATGCGGGATCTTTGGTGGGAAGTTGTCCGATCACGTAGAGTCTTATTCCAGCCTTCATCACAAATTGCACTGCCCTATCCAGGGTCATCGCACTTTCGTTGTCTTCGCCGTGGGAGAAAATGAACATGACACGTGGACCCCGATCGGGACTGCTCTCCGACATGTGGTTAGCACTAGCGACTACCGCATCGTACAAGGCCGTTCCTCGCCCTTCTGGCCGCTGGACAGCAATGCGATTCGCAAATGTCTGCGGTTTGGTCCCTTCGCCGTCAAGATAGTAGTTGTCGCTAAAGTCGACCAGCATACCGTGATCACTTCCGGCTTTAACCACCTTTGACAACAGCTCAGTCGCTTCGTCTTGTTGCAACTTGAAACGGTCACGCTGGGAACCGCTGCTGTCGAAGAGGAGGCAGTAATGCAGTGGGGCTCCGCCCACCACCTCCTGCACGGGCACTGGTTTTCCGTCTGCTTTAATCTCGATGTCTGATGTAGAAAGTCCTGCGGTCGTCCCGTCCTTAAGCCATGCGGTAATGAGAATGGTTGACGACTTGGAAGCAACGGCAGCCGTTCCCGGCGCTGTTGACGCTGAGGACGGTTGCTGCGATTGGAGGGACCACGCATACGGAAACAAGAGGCAGCTAATTATTACTAACGCAGCCGAGAAAACCAACAGGAAGCCCTTTCTCGACCAAGGAGCGGGCAAGCACTGCACATGCTTGTGACCCACTCGCGGTTTAGGGGACAGAGTCTTCATCAGAAATGTCTTGACCCGAGTCTACTCCGAAGCACTCGGCAAAACGACGCCAAGACGGAATGGTTGTCGAAAACAGCGCTTGCACCAACTATCCCGAACACCCGCTTATGCGATAGCTTCTATGAGGCAGCACTTCCGCGCTCGAGGGACAATCCGTCGTGAATCCCGCTTCCAGAAAAGCATCCACGCCGTCCAGCGCCGAAGCCGAGCGTCGTCTAGCCTATTTCAACGAGCGCCGCGACGCGATCGTCTCGACCATCCGCGACCTGGTCGAAATCGAATCTCCTAGCGACAACAAAGCCGCCGTGGACCGCATTGCCGAGTCCGTCGCGGAGAAATTTTCGCGCCTCGGCGGCGAACTGCGCTTTCACCGGGCGCAGGACTTTGGCAGTCACCTGCAGGTGAACTTCGGAGGCAAGTCCGCCAAGCCGGTGCTTCTGCTCGGCCATTACGACACCGTCTATCCACTGGGCACGCTCGCCACCATGCCCTGCCGCGCCGTGGACAACAAGCTGACCGGCCCCGGCGTCCTCGACATGAAATCCGGGATCGCCCTGATCTTGCATGCGCTCGAGGCCTTGCAAGATTGGCATAAACAAGACGGCGAATTGCCGCGTCCCGTGACCGTGCTCCTGGTTTCCGACGAAGAGGTAGGCAGCGACTCGTCACGAGCGATCACCGAAGCGCTGGCGAAAAAAGCCGCCGCCGTGCTCGTGCTCGAACCTTCCTATGGACCCGAGGGTGCCGTGAAAACTGCCCGCAAAGGAGTTGGCGAATATCTGGTCAAAGTTACCGGCAAGGCCTCCCATGCTGGTCTTGATTTCCAGAAAGGTGTGAACGCGATTCTTGAACTGGCGCGCCAGATCGAAAAGGTTTCCGGCTTCACCGAACTGAAGAAAGGCTTGACGGTGAACGTAGGCGTCGTAAGCGGCGGATCGCGAACCAACGTGGTTCCAGCCGAAGCGTCGGCCCAGGTCGATGTTCGCATAGCGCGCCTGAAGGACGCTGCCGGAATCGATAAGAAAATGCGCACTCTGCGTCCCTTCAATCGCAAGTGCAAAATCGAGATCACCGGAGGCATTAATCGCCCGCCGATGGAACGCACCGCCGGAGTGGCAGCCTTGTACTCCCAGGCCGTCGCCATCGCCCGCGACCTCGGTTGGAAGCTCGGAGAAGCCGCGGTGGGTGGTGGCTCCGATGGCAATTTCACCGCCGGTCTGGGCATCCCCACCCTAGACGGCCTCGGCGGCGTGGGCGATGGCGCGCACGCCACCCACGAGCATATCCTGATCCCGGAGTTGCCCCGCCGCGCCGCTCTCATTGCGGGTTTGATCGAGACGGTGTGACCGAGTTCACATGCTCCTGTGACGGACAACATAGCCACCTTTGACCCAGGGGTCCACACTAACCTAGAATTCAACTTGGGGTCAGGGTTTGCTCTGCTGCATGGGAGCATGAACCCGGAGGTTTTATGGGTGAGGGACTGTTCCAGCCGCTGCACATTCTGTTGATTATTGGCATCGCGCTGCTGCTTTTTGGACCAAGTAAGTTTGCCGACTTAGGCAAAGGGCTGGGCGAAGGCATCCGGAATTTCAAGGCTTCGATGAAGGAGCCTGAGGACAAGGGCAAAGAACCGCCTAAACCGCCGACTGCCTAGAGTTCGCTTGCGTGCTGGCGCAACATGCGAAATACCAGCGCTACCGGCAATCCCACCACGTTGCTGTAATCCCCTTCGATGCGAGGAATCCAGCGGGAAGCGATGCCCTGGATCGCGTATGCCCCCGCTTTGTCCATAGGCTCGCCGCTCGAGACGTAGTCGGCGATCTCCTTCTCGGAAATTTCGGACACGGTCACCGAAGTGGTTTCACTGGCCACTGACGACTGGCCGCTGACCACCAAACACACTCCCGTAATCACCTGATGCTCGCGTCCGGAAAGCATGTGCAACATGCGTGCAGCATCTGCGGCATCGCAGGGCTTGCCGAGAAGCTCGCCATCGACGACAACCACGGTGTCGGCTCCAAGCACGCAATCATGCGAACGTTGACGCGCAACCGCCAGCGCCTTTTCGCGCGCCAGGCGTTCGGCGCAGTCTTTCGCGGCTTCTCCGGACAGCGGGTCTTCTGGAATGTCGGCGGGCTGCACTTCGAAAGTGATTCCGGCGTTGCGCAACAGTTCCTGGCGACGCGGTGAGGCGGAGGCGAGCACTAACATGGGAACATTCTAGACCCCGTATCACTAGCCTCAGGTCCTGATTGTCATCCCGAACGAAGTGAGGGATCTGCAGTTTCTTGGTCAGCGGCACACTGCAGATCCCTCACTTCGTTCGGGATGACAAGGGTTAGAGTTTTAGAGTGAGGGTGAAGTGCGGAAAGGGCGCTACTCCAGCGCTTCGGGCTCGATGCAAATATTCTTCTCGCCTTTGGCGCGCTTTTCCCAATATCTTTTCACCCAGGCTTCGTAGCTCTTGCCAGCGGCGGTGTCGCGGCCGGTGAATGCTAAGGCAACGATTTCAGAGTACGGAATGGTCGGGCGTTCAGTGCTGTTAGCAAGTATTAAGCGAACGACGGAGCTTTCCAGCCTCGGGCCGATGCGGCGGTCGAAAAGATATCCGGTGATCTCGTCCCCATTCTTGCGCGTGATGGTTACATCGCCGCGATAGTCGAATGCCTTTTCGATGACTGCTCGAATATCGGCCTCGCTGGCCAGTTGCGGAATCCATCCTTGAAGATTTTCGCGCTCGAATCCGGGAACAACTTCGAGTTCGTCGCTCGGGCGCGGCTGCACCAGGACTTGCGCGCTGTGGGGCAGCGCAGGATCATGCCCATGTTCGCGGCCGCTCATACGCGGCTTTCTTCTGGTTGCGAAGAAGACGCGTCAATCTGCACCAACGGATTGTAAGAATGCACCGGCCGCACGTCGCGGTCAAGATCGGCGAGAGCGTCTTTGTCGGGATAGAGCGAGAAGGTCGCTTTCACCGTGTCGGCGAATCCGCGCAGCGATCCGAACGTATCGTTCACCGCCGAAGGCTCGTAGCCACAATGCACCATGCAATTCGCGCACTGCGGATTGCCTGACTCAGTGCCGTAGCTGGCCCACTCCGTCGTTTCCATCAATTCTTTGTAGGACTCGGCGTAGCCGTCCTGCAGCAGGTAGCAGGGCTTTTGCCATCCGAAAATGTTATAGGTGGGCATTCCCCAAGGCGTGCATTTGTAGTGGCGCTTGCCCATCAGGTACTCGATGAAGAGCGGCGACTGATTGAAGCGCCACGTCTTTTTGCGATTCGAAAGCATGGCGCGGAACATGCGGCGAATGCGCGCGCGTCCCATGAAGTGTTTCTGGTCGGGCGCCTTGTCGTAAGAATATCCGGGCGAGACCATCATGCTCTCGACGCCGACTTCCATCATCTCGTCGAAGAAGTTGCGCACGCTGTTCGGATCGGCGCCATCGAAAAGAGTGGTGTTGGTGGTCACTCGGAAGCCGGCTGCGACGGCGGCGCGGATTCCTTCGAGAGCAAGTTCGTATCCACCCTCGCGGCAGACGGAAAAATCGTGGTGCTCTTTCTGCCCATCCATGTGAACGGAGAAGCTCAAGTACTTGCTGGGCTTGAACAGTGGCAACTTTTCTTTCAGCAGCAGCGCGTTGGTGCAGAGATAAACATATTTCTTGCGTGCGACCAGGCCTTCAACAATTTCGGCGATCTGCGGATGCATCAGCGGCTCGCCGCCAGGGATGGAGACCATCGGCGCTCCGCACTCATCGACCGCTTTGAAGCAGTCTTCCGGGGAGAGATCGGTTTTCAGGATGTGGGCCGGGTATTGGATCTTGCCGCATCCGGCACAGGCCAGGTTGCAGCGGAACAGCGGCTCAAGCATGAGCACGAGCGGATAGCGCTCGCGTCCGGCCAATTTCTGGCGCAGAACGTACGAGGCCACTGTCCACATCTGGGATACGGGAACTGCCATTGCTTCTCCTGGAGGAATGTTCATCTATTCTACCGGATTCGATGCCCGATGTGTCCACCGGCCGTATCGATCTGATGACCAAGTGTCGAACTGTGTCGTTCCTACGGAACTCTGCTTTAGTCCCACATTTCCCGGCACTTACGTGCCGGGCTTTCCTGTTCCACCGCTTCGCGGGTCGACCATCGGACGTTCGATTTCATCGTATGGGCCCACACTTCACGGGCGCACACCTCACAAAACCGAACAATTTCTTCGTGACACCGCGCACGGACTCAAGCCATTGCAGCAGGCAAAAATAGTCGGAACGCAAGCCCAGGCGAGAACGGCAAGCCCAGGCCCGAAGGGCCAACACAGGAAAGCCCGGGGGTAAGCCCCGGGTTGGCAGGCAAGACGAACGAGTCCCGAAGGGACGGCACTTATGGCGCACACCTATCCGAATGTCTTGATTCATTGCGTCTTCAGCACCAAAGAACGTCGCCCGGCGATTCCCGAAGCGCTCATTCCCGGACTTTTCAAATATCTGAATGGCATCGGTTCCAACATCCACGTTCCCGTCATCGCAGCGGGCGGAACTGACAACCACGTTCATCTGCTGATTGCCCTGCCCGCAAGCATCACTCTGGCCAAGGCAATGCAGACCTTCAAGGCAAATTCCTCCCGCTGGATCGGAGAACACGGAATCGACTTTGCCTGGCAACACGGTTACGCAGCCTTCAGTGTCAGCGCCTCCAATCGGGAAGGAGTCCTCCAATACATCGAGCACCAAGCCGACCATCATAGGAAGCGTTCTTTCGAGGACGAATTTCTGGCGTTGCTGAAGAGATCGGGCGTTAGTTACGATCCCAAGTTCGTGTTCGGGTAGGTGCCGTTCCTGCAGAGACTCGCTTCCGCATAATCGCTCCGCCGCACCCTGCTAGAATCGAACTAGTCTCGAACTACCTTCATGGAAGCCTCTCGCATTCGCAATTTTGCGATTATTGCGCATATTGATCACGGGAAATCCACGCTGGCCGACCGGCTGCTGGAGCTGACCGGGTCGCTTGCCATGCGCGAAATGCAGGAGCAGGTCCTCGATTCGATGGATCTGGAACGCGAGCGCGGCATTACGATTAAGGCGCACGCTGTCCGCATGCTGTACCCGGCGCAGGATGGACAGATTTACCAGCTCAACCTGATCGATACGCCCGGCCACGTGGATTTTTCCTACGAGGTTTCGCGCTCGCTGGCCGCCTGCGAAGGCGCGTTGCTGGTGGTGGATGCGTCGCAGGGCGTGGAAGCGCAGACTTTGGCGAACTCCTATCTGGCGATCAATCACGGCCTGGAAATTATCCCGGTCATCAACAAGATCGACTTGCAGAGTGCCGACGTTGCCCGCACCAAAGAAATGATCGAGAGCGCCGTAGGCCTTGATGCCTCCGACGCGTTGCTGATCAGCGCGAAAACCGGGCAGGGCGTGCCGGATGTGCTGGAGGCGATCGTGAAGCGCGTTCCACCGCCAAAAGGCGCGCCGGAGCGGCATCTTCAGGCATTGCTCTTCGATTCGTGGTTCGATCCTTATCGCGGCGTGGTGGTGCTGGCGCGTGTCTTTGAAGGCAGGTTGCGCAAGGGGCAGAATATCCGGCTGTGGTCGAACGGCCACGTTTATCAGGTGGAAACTCTCGGAACGCTCACGCCGAAACCGGTGGAAGTCGATGAGTTGGTGGCGGGCGAAGTTGGTTTCATCATCGCGGGCATCAAGAACGTCGCGGATACGAAGATCGGCGACACCATCACCGACGATGACCGGCCTTCGCTGCAGGCATTGCCGGGCTTTGAAGAAATCAAGCCCATGGTTTTCGCCGGACTCTACACAGTGGACGCGCACGAACATACGCAGCTCCGTGAGGCGCTGGAAAAATTGAAGCTCAACGATTCGTCATTTTTCTTCGAGCCGGAAAGTTCCGTTGCTCTCGGATTCGGCTTCCGCTGCGGCTTTCTGGGCCTGCTGCACATGGAGATCATCCAGGAACGGCTGGAGCGCGAATACAATCTCGACCTGATCACGACGGCGCCCGGCGTGCGCTACCAGATCACCAAGACCGACGGCCAGGTGATCGAAGTGGATAACCCTTCACGCTGGCCCGATGTCAGCGAGATCGCGAAAGTGGAAGAGCCGGTGATTCTTGCCGTGATTTTGACCAACGAGGAATATGTAGGCGGCATTCTGAAGCTGGTCGAGGAGAAACGCGGCAAGCAAAAAAGTTTTGAATATGTCAGCTCATCGCGAGTGATGCTGCAGTACGAATTGCCGCTGAATGAAATCGTGCTCGATTTTTACGACCGGCTGAAGTCGGTTTCGCGAGGCTATGCTTCGCTCGACTATCATCTGTCGGGCAACTGGGTGTCGCCGATGGCGAAACTCGACATCATGGTCGCGGGTGAGCCGGTGGATGCGTTGTCGACCATCATCCATCGCGACTTCGCCTACGATCGCGGGCGGCTGCTGGCGGCGAAGATGAAAGAACTGATCCCGCGGCAGATGTTCGAGGTAGCGATCCAGGCGGCGATTGGAGCGAAGATCATTGCCCGCGAAACCGTGCCCGCAATCCGAAAGAACGTGATCGCCAAGTGCTACGGCGGCGACATCTCCCGCAAACGCAAGCTTCTGGAAAAACAAAAAGAAGGCAAGAAGCGCATGAAGCGCATCGGGCGGGTGGATATTCCGCAGGAAGCCTTCCTGGCGGTGCTTAAGGTGGGCGAGGGCAGCGGGTAGGGCACAATGATCCGCCTAGGTCACTCTGACTGCCCGACGATGACGAACTTCCTGGTTTTCTTGTCCGAGAACGGCAAACCCCCAGTTTTTTCGCGCCTTGACCAGCCCGCCAGCGAGCGCCAACCGCTGCCGATGCGGGCCCGACGCTTTCGGATTATGTGCAAATCTCACATTTTGTGACGAAAGTACTGATTCGCAAGCGGTTCCGTCGATTGCACTGCACACGAGCGTTAACCAACTTAGAAACATAGCTTTAGGAAGATACGGGCGGCGATCAAATATCCCTGCCAACCGGTCGGTATCGGCGGATTTCAGGCTCCAGTCTTCGCATCCACATATTTTTCCACAGGCTAGAGGTGTCCCAGGGTCGGGTTTTGCGCTTCCCTTGCCGGGCGCGGACGAATGCGTCCGGACCTACGTGAACCTTGGGCGATCCGGGCTACTCGCCGGGTTCGGCGTTGCCTTCCAGCAGATTGGCGAAGCGCGTCGAGTTATGCAAAAACGCCAGATTGAACTTCCCGATGGGACCGTTGCGCTGCTTGGCGATGATGATTTCGGCTCGGCCTTTGAGGTCGGGGTCGTCCTGCTTGTAGATCTCTTCGCGGAAGATGAACATAACCACGTCGGCGTCCTGCTCGATCGATCCTGATTCGCGCAGGTCGGAGAGCTGCGGCCGGTGGTCGCCTCCGCGGCTTTCCGGAGCACGGCTGAGCTGCGACAACGCCAGCACCGGAACCTGGAGTTCCTTGGCGATGGCTTTCAGTCCGCGCGAGATGGAAGAAACTTCCTGGGTCCGATTTTCGAAACGCTTGCTGCCTCCGGACATTAGTTGGAGATAATCGACGACTAGCAGATCGAGGCGTCCTTGCGACTGTTTCAGGCGGCGAGCCTTGGCCCGCATTTCGCTCAGCGAAATGCCGGGCGAGTCGTCGATGAACAGGAGCGCGTTGGAGAGCTCCTCCATGGCGCGCACGATTTTTTTCATATCGTCGCCCCAGAGCGAACCGGTGCGCATCTTGTGCGCGTCGACAATGGCGCGAGAACAGAGCAGCCGTTGCAGCAGCGCCTCGCCCGACATTTCGAGCGAGAAGATGCCGACCACCTTGCCGTCGTCGATGGCGGCGTTCTCGGCGATGTTCATGGCAAAAGCCGTCTTGCCCATGGAAGGCCGCGCCGCAAGAATCACCAGGTCCGATTTCTGGAAGCCGCTCGTCTTCTCGTCGAGTTCGGTGTAGTGGGTGGCGAGCCCGGTGATGCGCTGGCCGCGTTGCAGCAGAGCGTCGACCGAGCCGAAGGAGTTGCGGACGATCTCCTTGATGCCCTGAAAGCCCTTGCCAATGCGCTTCTCGGAAAGCTGGAAGACGGCGGCCTCAGCGTCGTTGAGGATTTCGTCGGCGGGATCGGCCTGCTCGCTGGCTTTGGCGATGGCGGTATTCGAAACAGTGATCAGCCCGCGCAGAATGGCTTTGTCGCGGACGATCTTCACGTAATGCTCGATCGAAGGCCGGTCAGGTACGCCGTCGAGCAGGCTGGAGATGTAGCCGACGTCGCCGACGGCTTGCAGGTCTTTCTTCTGCTCCAGTTCTTCGACCAGCGTGATGATGTCAATGGGGCGCGAAGATTCGGCCAGATCCATCATCCGCGAATAAATGCGGCGATGCGCGTCAATGGAAAAGTCGTCTGGCTTAAGGTGCTCGGCAGCGTCGTTGAAGGCATGGTTGTCGAGCAGGACCGCGCCCAGGATGGAACGCTCGGCATCGATGTTAGCCGGCAAACGGCCGATGTTGGTTTCCAGAGTCGCCACGATGTTTAGGTGAGTGCGTTGCATCGTAACCTTTGGTGCGCCTGTGTGAACATGAGGATGGAGATGGAAAACTCGTCCGAAACCCAATTATTTTCGGCAGCGCCTTGCAACACAGTATGCCATAGGGCGAATAAAAAGCAAATGTCTTGAGCGGTTCCGTGCCATTGTTAGTGAGATGTGGATGTTTCGCCAACTATCCTTTTCCTGGTCGTGGCAACAGTGTGACTTTCATTGACTTGCCCAGATCACCCACGTAAGATTTGCCCCTGATGATCGGCCAAACGATTTCTCACTACCGCATTGTCGAGAAACTCGGTGGCGGCGGCATGGGTGTTGTCTACAAGGCCGAGGACGCCCGCCTCGACCGCTTTGTGGCGTTGAAGTTCTTACCCGAAGACGTGGCCCAGGACCGCCAGGCTCTGGAACGTTTCCGGCGCGAGGCAAAGGCAGCTTCCGCACTCAACCATCCCAACATCTGCACGATTTACGACATTGGCGAGGAGAATGGGCAGGCATTCATCGCGATGGAGTTTCTCGATGGCATGACGCTCAAGCACCTGATTACGCGGAGGCTGGAGACCGAAGTTGTCCTCTCGCTGGCCATCGAGATTGCGGACGCACTGGACGCGGCGCATTCGCAGGGCATCGTCCACCGCGACATCAAACCGGCCAACATCTTCGTGACCAAGCGCGGTCATGCCAAGATTCTTGACTTTGGGTTGGCGAAGGTTGTCACCGCAGCCGGTACTTCCGGTCAGGGCGCAGCCGACTACACGCGGACGGCTGAGACGCGCGAGGAGAACCTGACCAGCCGGGGAGCGGCGCTGGGCACGGTTGCCTACATGTCTCCGGAGCAGGCGCAGGCCAAGGAACTGGACGCACGCAGCGATTTGTTTTCGTTTGGCGCCGTGCTCTACGAGATGGCGACGGGCATGATGCCGTTCCGAGGCGACAGCAGCGCGGTCATCTTCAAAGCGATTCTGGATGCGGAACCGACGCCGGTGGTGCGGCTAAATCCCGATGTGCCCGGCGAACTCGAACGCATCATTGATAAGGCACTGGAAAAAGACCGGGAGATGCGCTATCAAGGCGCAGCTGAGATGCGAGCGGATCTGAAACGCCTGAAACGGCAGACCGACTCACGCCATCGTCCATCGTCCGGTTCGGCGGCTACGGCGATCGCGGAGGAGAGTGGATCGCAGTCGAGCGGGCAGCATTCTGTGGCAGGAGCGTCGTCGTCAGGAGGATCGTCCGGAAATGTGTCGAAGATGATGGCGGCGCAGCCTGCGCATGCGCCCGAACGGACGTCGAGTAGTTCCGCTGTTGACATCGCGAAGAAACACAAGCTGGGAGTCACGGCTGGCGCGATTGCTGCGGCGGTGGTGCTGGTTGCGGCGGGATTTGGCGTGTATTCCGTGCTGCACCGCGCCGTCTCCGCGCCTTTCCAGAATTTCACCATCACCCAGGTCACCAACTCGGGTAAGGCGGGAGCGTCGGCCATCTCTCCCGACGGCAAGTATGTCCTCAGCGTATTGAACGATAAAGGACAGGAAAGCCTCTGGCTGCGCAACGTTGCTACCGGGAGCGACACGCGCGTGGTTCCACCGGCTCCGGTTGTTTATCGCAGCCTGGTCTTCTCTCCCGACGCCAACTATTTTTATTTTCGTAAAGCTGAAGACGCGCTCGAAACCACTTTCTATCTTTATCGCGCACCGGTGCTCGGCGGAACCCCTCAAGTATTGGTCCGTGATATCGACAGTGATATTACCTTCTCTCCCGACGGCCATCGCATCGCCTACCTTCGAGGTAACGACCCTGAAGTTGGCAAATACCGGCTGCTGTCGGCGAACCTCGATGGCAATGATGAGAAGGTTCTGTTGATTGGACCGGCGCCGGGTAACACCGCCCCGAATTATCCAGCATGGTCCCCGGACGGCCGACAGATTGCCCTAAGCGAACCCTCAACCGACACTGCCTTAGGCGCAATCGGGCTATTCGATGTCAGTACAAGTAAGGTGGAACAGCTTGCCGCCTTCGAAGACAAATCGCTGAACCAACTGAAATGGTCGCCCGACGGCAGCGGCCTTCTCGTTAACTACCAGCAGGCTGGCCCAAGTTTTCAACGCGCCCAGATCGGTTTCCTGCCCAGCAGCGGAGGCGCGCTCCAGCCCATTACACGCGATACCAATAGCTACAGAACTTTGACGCTTTCCGCCGATGGCAAGACTCTGGCCACGGTACAGATGAAGACGACTCAAAGCTTATATCTGGCATCCGGAACCGGTAGCGCAGCTCCAGAGCCGCCGTCACTGCTGCCGCAGGGAGAATTCGTCAGCGGCTTCGCTTGGGACAGCAGTGGCAATCTTCTGGTTGGCGAGTCGGGCCACCTGTCGCGCATGGGGCCAGATGGTGGCAACTCGAGTCAACTGCTCGGGGATGCTGCGTCGGCGGTTCTGGAGCCTGCGGTTTGTGGCGGTCGCTACATGGTGTTTACCTGGGTATTTCACGCCGGCGCGCGAGCCGGCAACGTCTGGCGCGCTAACTCGGATGGCTCCAATCCCGTGAAACTCACGGACGTGGCCTCGCGTTATCCGGTGTGCTCGCCCGATGGAAAATGGGTGTATTACCAAAATGATGGAGCCGGTCAGATGTGGCGTGTGCCAGCGGACGGATCGGGCCAAGCCGAAGTGGTTCCCGGGTCGGTTGTGCCCAACGCCATTATTGCTGGCCTGCGCCCCGCCCTGTCGCCGGATGGGAAGTTTCTGGCAGTCGTCATCGTAAACGCGTTGAACCCGGAGGTCATGAAACCCGAGGACAAAATCGCACTCGTCAATCTGGACTCGGCGGAGGCGCCACTCCTGCTTAAGGTTGAGCCGGGGATCACCGGCAGCGGTTTCCAGTTCGCTCCCGACGGAAAAGCGTTGGCCTACGCCGTCAAGGAAAATGGAGTCGACAACATTTGGCTGCAGCCACGAGATGGTTCCCCGGGACGAAAGATCACCAATTTCAACTCCGAGCAAATTGGTGATCTCCGCTGGTCGCCGGACGGCAAGAACTTAGGCATTCTCCGCACTCATTCCGATTCCGACGTGGTGCTGCTGCAAGACTCAAAGCCCTAGATTCCGCGCTCCATCCTGCTCTCGTTTACTGAAGCGCTTGCATTCAAGACCGTTCAACAGGGACCGTCCGCGCCGGATGATGGGGTTCGCCCTTCTCTCTCCCAGTCCCGGTTTCATTATTCTTCTTTCATTTTTGCAAACCAGCTTGGTGTGTCCCGTCTTTGAATCGATCACGGTGTTGGTGGGCAGACAACTGCAGGTCACGGTGTTGGCATTTTCCTGCTTGATAATTACGCAGTGTTCGATGATTTCGGCGGTGGCTGGCGGTAACTGGCTCCGTATCGGAGGCGGGGTCGCCGCAGTCGGCTGCTTCTTGGCCGCGCAACCGGCCAGAAGCAGTCAAAACACCAGCGCAAGTTTCCTCATTCCTTTTCTTTTCGCTCGCGCGCGCCCGCGTGTCGATGGCAATCTGGGTTACACGTTCCGGCGCACTCCGCGAACGCGGGCGGCAATGATGCACTCTTTCTGGTCGTTAACCTTTTTATACGGACGGGGAATCTTACCGAGAGCTGACAGCTAGAAAACAAATGCGGCTCGGGCCAGCCACCCAAGCCGCATTGTTATCGCGGACGTTCTGACTGCCGTCTTTCGCCGAAGCGAAAGATCATCGCGCAACCGCACTCCGAAGAGTGCTGCATGCTTTCGATGCTCACCTGAGGCTTGCGCTCCAGGGTTGCGATTCAGCGCTTCCATCCTTCTTGGAAGAAGGATTTCATAGGAGGCTGCGAAGCCCGGGCACCAGCACACTGGACATGCGCCGATTTTCCCCCGGTGATTCACTCTCGAGAAAACACCGGCAACGCTGAACCCTTGTCGGAACAGATTCAGAACATCTCACGCTTTTGACTGCGAGCACTCTGCGGCAGTGGAAGCATTAACGCAACGTTAAAATGCGGCTCCACTGTGTAAAAACTGTGGAGCGGAGGAACTTCCTGTGGAAAGCAAAGGAAAACGCGGATTTTTGTTCGCGCGACGAAACTGGCGGTCCTTACCCGCCTGGACGGGCGAGGGTGCCCGTCCCCACACGCCCCGCGGCGCTGCCGTACAATAACCCCGATGATTGCTCATCTTCGAGGAACTCTGCTGGCAAAACATCCGAACCAGGCCATCGTGGAAACTCATGGGGTCGGTTATGACGTTGCCATCAGCGTGCCGACATTCACGGAGATGCCGGCGGCGGGCGCCGAAGTCGCACTCCACATTCACACCCACGTCCGCGAAGACGCGCTGAGCTTGTACGGATTTTTGCGCCTGGCCGAGAAACAACTCTTTGAAAAGCTGCTGACCGTGAGCGGGATTGGTCCAACTCTCGCCATCAAGATCCTGAGCGGAATGCCCGCTGATGAAATGATCGGAGCGATCCGCGGAGGCGACCTGGCGCGGCTTACCCGCATTCCAGGAATCGGCAGGAAGACGGCGGAGCGAATGGAGCTGGAACTGCGCGACAAGCTGCCTGCCCCGGGGGCGTCTGACACTTCAACCAGCGCTGCCCTAGCCAGCCCGGTGGAGGAAGACGTTATTTCCGCGCTGGTAAATCTGGGCTATCAGCGCGCGGCGGCCGATAAAGCGCTGCTGGCGGCGCGCGGCGGCAAGAGTCCTCAGAGTTTCGACGTGCTCTTTCGCGAGGCGCTGAGATCGCTGTCGAAGTGATTCCAGCAAGAAGTCAGCTCATGAACGTTTTTTGGAAGGGCACGGCTTCAGCGTAGGGACGGCCGCCCCGGCCGCCCAAGCCGAGCGCAGCTCGGCCATGCCACTAATGTCAGCAACCGCCACAGCATAGGACCCTGCCGCTCCTTGTGCGAAAGCGAAGTGTCACGCTATATAATCTGTGACATTATGATATAATTCTGTCATGTCGAAAAAGGTGTGACAAATGGACACAGAAGCTCGATTGCGCGTCAATGAAAACGGCCGAGTGGTGATCCCAGCTTCTTTTCGCAAGGCGCTGGGCATCAACCCTGGCGACGAGGTGGTGCTGCGAATGGAGGATGACGAATTACGGATCACGACGCTGAAACGCCGCATCGAACGGGCGCAGCGGCGCATCCGGCGATATGTAAAACCCGGACGATCGTTGGCCGAAGAACTCATTGCCGAACGCCGCGAGGCCGCCGAGCGTGAGTAGGGTCGTGCTGGACGCTTCCGTTGTTCTCGCGTTGCTGAACGATGAGCCGGGGGCCGACAAGCTCACTCCGGAACTGTTGAGCAACGCCACCTGCAGTACAGTCAATCTTGCCGAGGTGCAAACCAAACTCGTGAGCGCGGGCGGCAGCCCTGACGAAGCGTGGGAGGACACCCTCAGCCCGATTCGGGAGGCGGAGCCTTTCACCGATGAACACGCGAGAATTGCAGGAAGTCTGGTTACACAAACCCGCTCCCTTGGGCTGTCATTGGGAGACCGGGCCTGCTTGGCTCTTGGACTCGAGCTGAAGGCTCCCGTGTACACCGCCGACAAATCGTGGAAGAAATTGAAACTGGGCGTCAAGATTCATGTGATCCGGTAGCTCGAGGCTGAGTGCCCCTGCCAGCAGAGACGGGGCAAGCCCCGTCTCTACAAGAATTTTGGTGAGGTTTCGTTAGTTGCCTACGAAGCGCAGATACAGGTCGCGGTCGTGGCGGCAGGTTTCCGCCATCTGCTTCACCTTTCCCCAGGCTTCTAACTGGCTTTCATCGCGCGCGCGATCTTT
>Ga0209448_10000109_pt1 | contig 29541 bp, 23 predicted proteins | sample BogFormECP14_OM2_FD_188245 | JGI IMG/M metagenome (GOLD analysis project Ga0209448, IMG submission 188245) | Bog forest soil microbial communities from Calvert Island, British Columbia, Canada - ECP14_OM2 (SPAdes) (version 2) | ecosystem: Environmental > Aquatic > Freshwater > Wetlands > Bog ... | reverse complement strand
CGCGAGGCAGCGCGGCAATTTTGGGAACAGGGAAGTGAGGATATTCGGCTGTCGGATGATGCTCGGACGTTCTGTGCAAACAACATGAAGCTCTTTGCGTAATGGGCTGTACGCCTGCCCCGTGAGCAGGAGTGCTATCCACAGGGGCCTCTTGAAGCCTCGTTAAGACTCACGTGGCGGTTGACAATATCACTGGAACCCTTCGGTTGAAAGCCGAAAGCGCGCAGCCTTATTCGGCTCAATCTGCATCGTTTGGTTTGGTGCTGACACCACTATGTCACACAGATGACAGCTAGTCCCACTGAATGATTTCGGCTAGCTCTTAGCATGCTCGCTACAACAGTCATGGAAACCGTCCGGGGCAACGCGGGACTATTTTTGCCGAGTAAGCCTGGACCTTTCATTTCTGTGGCGATTTGATAGCAAGCCGTTAGTGCGTGAGGTCAGCGCCGACACCTAACCACATCGTTCAGTGCAGCGCCAAATGCGACCCAGGCGAGTTGCGCCTCCGCTATCGCTTCGGGACCCTTGCGCTCAACTTCTTCGTTTCTTCGTGCGCCATGCGTTTTGCTTTTCGCGGGTCGAATGTTGCGGCTCGATAGTTGCTTTTTGCTCCGATCGTATATCTGCCTGCGATGTTTGTTCTGATGATGCTGTGTAAGAGATGACTACTGTTCCTATGTTGGTTGTGGCGACCATGCAACGCAGCGATTCTGATCCCGATGACACTACGAGCCTGCCCATTGAAGTAGGTCCCCTCTGATGCTTATGTGGCCATTCGATCCGGAGAGTACCATGCTACCGAGCGCTCACAAGCCGACCGGCTCCTATGTCATGTAGGCTGGTTCGGCAATCGCCCATTATGAGACGCCCATAAGGCGTAGAATCTCGTTTGAAACGAATATTCGCGCGAAGGAGTCCAAAGCCTTGACGGAGAAAACATGAGTGCGCCGGAAGCAAGCCTCCAACCCGATTCCTGGAGCAAGGCCAAAGGAAATGACATGCCAGTGGGCCACCTGATTGGCTTTGAAACAAAAGAAGCCGGGGATGGTCGCTCCGTTGTGATGCTGGCTGCGGGACCGCAGCACGCTAACCCCATGGGCACACTCCACGGAGGAATCCTGTGCGACATCGCTGACGCCGCCATGGGGATAGCCTTTGCGAGCACTCTTGCCACCGACGAATCCTTCACCACCGTTGAACTAAAGATTAACTTCTTCCGTCCGGTATGGAAGACTCTCTTGAAAGCCGAAGGTAAAGTGGTGCGTCGGGGAAGCACTGTTGGCTACGTAGAGTGTGAAATCACCGACGAAAATGCAATGCTGGTCGCAAAAGCAGCCTCGACTTGCATGGTCTTGAGAGGCCAAGAGGCCAAAAGACGTTGAACGGCAGGGCTCTCCGGTCGACCTACTAGCTTTGGCTTGTGGTCTCTATGGAGAGACACCCTTTTTGCGGTACACTTTGCGCTCTCGACGCTGGATGATCGAACATGGCAACCAGGTCCAGAATCATCAGACCATCGAGTAGGTTTGTGACCCTGGCCAACTCATCTAAATTGGCTGCCTTCAACAAGATCGCCGGGGCGGCCGTTTTGTTGCTAATGCTCGCCTTGCCCGGCTGCCAGCCATCTTCTCGCGAACCGGTAACTGTCACGTTTCTGGATGTGGAGTGGGATACCTCCACTCTGAACCCCGGATTGGGACGCGAGTTACAGGAATTCACAAGAAAAACTGGGATCCAAGTAAATCGCCTTCCTCGGCCTGACGGCTCTCTCAATCAACTCGCTCTGTGGCGCGGGCTGCTTCAGAAAGGTGCCGCCACTCCAGATGTAGTAAGCATTGACGTGATCTGGTCCGGTATATTGAACCCATATCTCATGGACCTAAAGCCCTACTTTGCTGACGAGCTTTCCTCGCAAAATCGCGTCGTGCTCGCCAGCTACACCGTGGGTGACAAGCTGGTTGCTATACCGCATCACGCCTATATTAGTGTTTTATATTATCGTCCGAATCTTTTGCGAAAGTACGGTTATCGGGAGCCCCCCCAAACTTGGGATGAGCTTGAGAAGATGGCCGCTCGCATTCAAGCGGGTGAAAGGGCCAAGGGCGAGAAAGACTTTTGGGGCTACGTATGGCAAGGGGGCGTCACCGAAGATCTGACCTGCGGCGGCTTGGAATGGCAGATCAGCGAAGCCGGCGGGCGAATCATCGAAGATGACCGCACAATCAGCGTGAATAACCCACAAGTGATTCGCGCATGGCAACGCGCCGCGCGTTGGGTGGGTTCCATTTCACCGCCTGGGGTGACGGCCTACGGATTGTGGGACGCCCAGAACCTCTGGGGCTCTGGAAATGCCGCCTTCCTTCGCGGTTGGCAATCCGATTATAGTGTGATCACTGGGGGCTGGCCTTTTTCGAGGTCGCCTTCGCCTGCTTCCACGGGCAATTCCGCCCAGATTGGACTAACCAGCGTTCCGGGCGGCACAGCAGGGCGAGAAAGCACCTTGGGTGGAAACGGTTTGGCGATTTCCCGAACTTCAGCACACCCTCGCGAAGCGCTTGAGCTTATCCGATTTCTTCTGCGAGAAGATGCCCAGCTTACGAGTGGTAAGGAACATACCGTGCCCCCTGACGAAGTTGAGTTCTACGAACTTCCGGAGATGTTAGATCCGTATCCCCAGCTTGCCAAACTTAATCAACACGGGGCCGGACTGGTTGCGCGTCCTTCCATAGTTGCTGGAGAGAAATACGAACAGGTCAGCAGGGCGTACATCGGCGCCGTACGGTCCGTCTTGACAGGCGAAAAGATTCCGTATGTGGCTGCTGCGGACTTGGAGAAGCGATTGGTGGAAATAACCGGATTCAGTCCGGGACCGCCCTCCAAGCTGAATTGATCTTCTCGCGAAAAAAGTTTCTGAAGGTTTCGCATGTCATTTGATATGTCTTGGCCTCGAGTCCGTGCTCGAGTGGTCTCGGCCAATCGTACTCGAGGCAAGCAATAGGGAGTCACCAGTGGTTGCGAAACCTGCCGGATGGGCGAAACGAACTGGCAAGAGATTGTTTCGCCTTCATCGGCTCCACATCGGTCCTCGTTTGACGCTTTGCTTTGTCTTCATCATCCTTGCGATGTTGCTGGGAAACGCGGTTTTGCTTTGGCAATTCCATCGGGCTCGGGTTCAAGCTGAGCGGCTGAACGGCGTCGACCAAGAGTTGATTGTCGTCTTGCAAGCCCATACCAATCTCATGTCGTTTTATGAGCGCCTCGATGCGCTTGCGCATTCTGAAAACACCGGCGAACTCGTGACCGAAGTGGAACTTCTCCGCAACGACCTCCTCGAGGAGAATCGGCGCACTAGAAATGCCCTCTCGAATTTCCCAACGGAGCTAAAACTGGACCCTTCGTTGCTGCCTACCCTAGAGGCGATTCAGGACGAGCTGCCGGCGGAGCTCGGGTCCATCACAGACTTGGCCAAATCGGGGGACTGGCAGGCCGTTCGCCTACGCCTAGCCAACCAAATCCGGCCTCTGGAATCCAGGTCTTCGGCTTTGGTCAAAAACATCGCTCAACAAGTTACCGAGGACCAAACAGAAGCCGCTTTGCAAGTTGTGCTCTTACAAAGACGAGTTCTTCTGATTGTCCCGCTTACCGCCGTCTTTACCTTGCTCATCGCAGCTTTCCTGGGTTTGGCCATTACTCGCAGTATCACCGGGCCGCTTGGGCTGCTCGTCGAAGGCTCGAAAGCGTTGGCCCGCGGAGAGTTTCAGCACCAGGTGCCGATAATTGGCAATGACGAACTCGCTCAACTTGGGCAGGTTTTTAACGATACTGCGGGAAGGCTGCGTTCTCTTTATGAAACCTTGCAGAAGAGCGAGATGTATCTCGAAGAAGCCCAGTGCCTCACCCATACCGGGAGCTGGGTCTGGAAGGTAGCGGGAGGGGACGCCTTACATCTGTCCGATGAGTGGTATCGCATCTACGGCTTCGATCCAGAAAAGGGTATGCCGGGTTGGGAAGAACGGCGGCAGCGCCTTCATCCGGAGGATCGAGACAGGTGGCAAAGGACAATCGAGCGAGCCATCCGCGAGAAGTCGGAATACGATGTGGAATTCCGAATTCTTTTGCCAGACGGTACTGTCAAATATATCCACACCGTCGGCCATCCCGTCATGGATTCCTCCGGGGGATTAATGCAATTCGTGGGTAGCTCGACGGACATCACCGAGCGCAAGCTCGCGGAACAGACCCTACGTCGGAGCGAAGGTTATTTAGAGGAAGCACAGAGGTTGAGCCGCAGCGGGAGTTGGGCATGGGACGTACGGACCGGCGCTATCTTCTGGTCGCAAGAGTTCTTTCGCATTTATGAATGCGACCCCGAGAAGACAAAGCCCAGCTGGTCGTACATCCTCGAAAGAGTTCACCCGGAAGATCGGCAAGGGGTCGAGCAGCGAGCGAAAATGGAATCAACACAGAAGGAGAGGGTAGATTCCGAAGGTGATTTTCGGATCGTTTTTCCGGACGGAAGGATAAAGCATCTTCACTCGATCGCTCACCAGGTGATAAACGAGTTGGGTGAAATAACAGAAGTCGTCGGCACCACCATGGACGTGACCGAGCACTACGAAGCGAGAGCGGCTCTCGAGACCGCTTTTGAACAAATAAAAGAGTTAAAAGACCAGCTCTACAAAGAAAACATTGCGCTTCGCGAAGAGGTCGATAAGGTCTCCATGTTCGAGGAGATTGTCGGGTCTTCGGAGCCGCTTCGCCGAGTCCTTATTCAGGTTGCGAAAGTGGCTGCGACCGATTCGACCGTCCTTATACTCGGCGAGACCGGGACCGGAAAAGAAATGATTGCCAGGGCCATTCACAGGCGCTCTAAACGCGCAAACCGGGCCTTTATCCGCGTAAACTGCGCCGCGATACCCCCGACGCTGATCGCCTCCGAACTTTTCGGACATGAGAAAGGCGCCTTTACCGGGGCGTCTCAGCGGCGTCTAGGCCGCTTTGAATTAGCCGATGGTGGCACCATCTTTCTCGATGAGATCGGTGAACTACCGGCTGAGACCCAAAGCGCCCTCCTACGTGTGCTCCAGGAACGTGAATTTGAACGCGTGGGAGGCAGCCAGTCTGTCTCAGTGGACGCAAGGGTACTCTCCGCAACAAACCGTGATCTGAAAGCGGCCGTCAAGGCTGGAACCTTTCGCCAGGACCTCTTTTACCGACTAAACGTTTTTCCAATTCAGATGCCTTCGCTGCGGGAACGTGCGGATGACATCCCCTTGTTGGTTGAATACCTTATAGAACGCTATGCAAAGAAGGCTGGTAAGAAGATGCGCAGCATCGACAAGAAGACCCTTCGACTGTTCCAGGATTACAGCTGGCCCGGTAATATTCGCGAGCTGCAAAATGTAGTCGAGCGGGCTGTGGTCTTGTGCGACAGCGAGACCTTTTCCGTTGAAGAATCATGGCTTAAGCGAGAATTGCCCTACGAGTCGTCCCGCCTGAACGCTCTTTCGAAGGGACTTGGACGCCTGGACGAGACGAAGGAAAAGGAAATGATCGAGGCTGCCTTGGCGGAAACTGGAGGGCGGGTTTCGGGGCCCTCAGGCGCGGCCGCTCTGCTGGGTGTACCGCGACAAACCCTCGAGTCCAAGATCGCCAACCTGGGAATCAATAAGCACAGGTTTAAGTCGGTATAGCCCTCCGTAGCAAAACCTCGCGTACTCAACCGGTCGGCTGAATACCCTCTCCACCTTTCCATTCTTACTCGATTCATCCAGCTATGAATCCACGTCTTAAGTCCGGCCAGTCTTATGTGAATTCCATGTAAAAGCTCGCGCTTGATTGCCGAAAATCAGCAATTGCCGAAATTGGGCAGAAATCTTAATTTCTAAATCTATTGTTTTCAATTATTTGAAGAAGGCCAATGGATTGCCCATTTTTTCAGCACGGAAATGGCAGGATGACACTAAGAATTGAAAGCACTTTCGAAAACGGCAAGAACACTTTCCGCGTGAGTGGCCGAATTGGTTTGGAGCATCTCGAGGAGTTGAAGACACAAACCGAGGGTATGGGGCCAGGAACGGTACTAGACCTGGAGCACGTAACGCTGGTGGACGTGGAAGGTGTGGGTTTCTTGAGCGAGTGCGAAGCGAGGGGAATAGAGCTCGTGCACTGCTCACCGTATATCCGCGAGTGGATCGCAAGAGAACGGCAAAGATAGCCGAAAACTGGGGGAAATATGGCTTGTCAATGCGTGGTTGTTCCCATGGAAGAGAATCTGGTGGTGGAAAATCTGGTCCTCAGGGATGAGTGCGAAGGGCTGGATGAGAGAAGCCTAGTCGCGGCGGCTAGGTACGGGGAAAGCGTCGCTTTCGATGTTCTTTGCGAACGCCTGGCCCCGAGAATTCTCCGGTCGCTGCTGCGGATAACCAAAAATCGCGAAGACGCGGAAGATGCTCTCCAGAACGCGTTCTTGAGTGCTTTCATCCACATTGCGGAATTTGACGGGAGGTCGGCTTTTTCCACGTGGCTGACGCGCATCGCCATCAATTCGGCCCTGATGGTTCTGCGGAAAAAGCGCACTTCACGTGAGATCTCGCTGGATGGTTCCGCTGATTCCGACACGATGCCTGCGTCTTGGGAAATGCCGGATCACGCTCCTACCCCTGAGAAGCGTTACGCCCAGCATGAGCGCGAAAATATTCTTCGCGGTGCGATCAGCACTTTGCGGCCAGCAGTTCGCAAAGTAATTGAGCTTCAACAATTGCAAGAACATTCGATGAAAGAAACCGCGGCTATCATTGGCATCTCGGTTCCCGCAGCTAAAGCGCGTCTTTTCCACGGGAAAGTCGCACTGCGCAAAGCGTCGCGACTCAAATCCATAAGGCCGGGCCGCATCAAACATTCCCATTTGCCTTTTGTCGTTCCTTCGACGCCGTCCAGCGGCCGGCGAGCCATGAGCGCGGTCTGATCACGCATAGAGATGCGCAACAAACTCCATTGGAGATTCCGCGGTAGGTTTGCTCATGTGCAGATCAGTTCGTATCAAGGGGTAACAAATTGAGTAGTCCAAAGAAGGCTATGCGCGTAGTACGAAGAGTACCTCCGTCTCTCTTCTTCGCTTTGTTGTTTTTGATCTGCTGTTCACTTTCAGCGCAGAACGAACATACTCACATACGCAATATTGTTCTGGTTCACGGCGCTTGGGCAGATGGTTCTGGCTGGAAGGGCGTTTATGACATTCTTGTAAAAGACGGCTACAACGTCAGCATCGTCCAGGAGCCGGAGACGTCTTTTAGAGAAGACGTGGCTGCCACAAAGCGCGTGCTCGCTCTACAAGACGGTCCGTGCGTCCTTGTCGCTCATAGCTATGGGGGAGCCGTGATTACGGAAGGCGGGACGGAGCCATCTGTCGCCGGATTAGTGTACATCGCGGCCCATATGCCAGATGCCGGAGAGAACGAGGCTGAAGACGGAAAGCGCTTCCCAAGTGACATCAGCAAGTCCACTGCTATAAAGAAGACCGTGGACGGTTTCACCTACATCGACCCCGCACAGTTTCATGAGTATTTCGCAGCCGACCTGCCTGCTGAGCAAGCCGCGTTTATGGCGCGGTCGCAGGTGCTCAACTTTGCCGACAATTTCAAAACAGTTATCACCACCGCTGCGTGGAGAAGCAAACCAAGCTGGATGTTGGTGGCGGGAAAAGACAGAACTATAAACCCCGCCCTCGAACGGTGGTATGCCGCACGAGCCAAAAGCCACACGGTCGAAGTCGCCGGGGCCAGTCACGCGGTCTACGTCTCCAAGCCGAAGCAGGTTGCAGCTTTGATCGAGGAAGCCGCATCGCACGCCCGGTAGAAGAGAGGGCAAAAACGGATGGCCACGAAACAAATTAACGTGCAGCGGTTCAACGTCACTACTTCCAAGCCGTTCAAGGATGTTGTCGCGGGACTTGAATCGAAAATTGGCCATCTGGACATGATGGCGTTTCGAAAGAATATCATTGCAGCGCAGACTGATTCGGAGTTGGAGAAAGTGATTCAAGCCGCGCCTGGCTCCTCCGGCTTGATGGAGTTCACTTGTTTTGACTTGGGCGAAGTTGTGCGCAAAGAGCTCGGCTCGCGTGCGCCACAGAGTTTGCGCCTCGCGGGCAATCCCGTCATCATAAAGCAGATGGTAAGATTTGTTCCGGATGCCGGCTCGTATGCGCCTGTAACGATTCTGGTCGACGAGCGGCCGGATGGCGTGCACATTTCTTAAGACGAAATGGCCAGTTATCTCATGCTTTACGAAAATGCCAAGGCTCTTCAAGCGGCGAGGGAATTGGATATCAAGGTTGAGAACTTGCTGGCCTCGGCCGCCCGTTGACGACTGCAGGATTCTCCGAAGGTGTCACTTGGGGCAACCGTTGAGACTGGCTATTAGCGCGGGCTAGGGCTTGGTTGTGAATTAGTTGAACGCCTTCGGAGAACGTGCGCACCAAACACATTTCACCTGGAAGGAGTACAAGAAAATGGCAAAGAACACTGCAGTACAGTGCAAGCCACCGTGAAAACAATCCACTCTTACGAAATTTCAAGAAGACTCAGGGCCGACGGGGTCGCCGAAGTAACGGCCGAGCTCCGGCCTTTGCTCGCCGATACTTTCGCACTCTATGTCATGAGGAAGAATTTCCACTGGCACATGACGGGGCGTCACTTTCGGGAAAACACCAGGATGTCGCCACGGTCAGCTTGATTGAAAACTGGATCGATGAAACCGAGCGGCATACTTGGTTTTCGCGCGAAATTCTTGGTGACTTCTAGGAAACTCTGAAACGTGCGCCGTTCAGTCAATACTTTCCCTGCTTTTCAGGAGGTCGAGCATGGCTCCGCCACCAGACAACGGAATGCAGCACTTAGGCAGCACCTACTCATTTCCGGAAACCCTAAGGCGCGTCGAATCCTTGTTGCAACAAAAGGGTCTGACGATCTTTTGCCGTATCGATCACAGTGGCGAGGCCGAGAAAGTCGGATTGAAGATGCACCCCACGCAGCTCATCCTCTTCGGAAGCCCCAAGGGAGGCACGCCTGTGATGGTTGCTTCTCCCACGATTGCCATCGATCTTCCGCTTAAAGCTTTGATCTGGGAGGACCCCGGCGGCAAAGTGTGGGTCTCCTACAACAGTCCCGAATACCTCCAACAACGGCACAACGTTCCCGCCGATCTGATAAAAAATATCGGCGGCGCCGGGCCACTCCTTCAATTAGCAGTAAGATAGGCCCTTCTTACGATACCCATTTGTCTTTTGAGAATTTATGTCTGAAAAACCAGTGAAGGACTCTCCGCTTTCAACTAGCGGCAATGCCAACCTCGCGCGCGATCATCTCGCCAATGAACGCACATTCCTCGCCTGGGTGCGCACCGGGGTTGCTGTCGTCGTATTTGGTTTTGCGATTGGCCGTTTTGCCGTCGCCATCCGGCAATGGATGCAGCTAGAGGGCCAGGGACACGTTGTGCCAACATCCGGTCTTTCGGTGTGGTTCGGCACGGCAGCGATCATCGCCGGAGTGCTAGTTTGTTTGATGGGACTTGTCCGCTATCGCCAGACTCGCAAACAAATTGACTCAGGAAACTTCCAGCCCGCTGGATTCCTTATAGACCTCGTTGGAGTTGTGACCGCGCTCTTCGGCTTGGCCCTTGCCGCCTATCTGATTTACATTGATCTGCACTTCTAACTAAAGCCTGCAGATCAGCAGTTCTCTTTCGTAAACCATTTCTTTCGGCAGATGGTCATGAAGCCCAATGAACAGCTCTTCGTGCTCAATCACTTCCTTGCGCCAGGCTTCCCGGTCAAATTTTTGCAGTTCTTCAAACTTGTCCTTGGAGAGGTCCATGCCTTTCCATTCCATGTCTTCATAGCGCGGCATCCAACCGATGGGAGTTTCCCTCGCTAACGCCCTGCCTTTTGTGCGGTCCACAATCCATTTCAGGACGCGCATGTTTTCCGAAAATCCCGGCCACATGAATTGGCCGTCTCCATCTTTGCGGAACCAGTTCACGTGAAAAATTCGCGGCGTAAGTGTCAGCGACCTCTGCATTTTGATCCAATGACGGAAATAGTCGCCCATGTGATAGCCGCAGAAGGGAAGCATGGCCATTGGGTCTCGGCGGACTTTTCCAACCGCTCCGGCCGCGGCCGCAGTGGTCTCCGATCCCATTGTCGCTCCGATGTAGACGCCCGAGCTCCAATTGAAAGCTTGGAAAACAAGCGGCATGGTCGTTGCTCTCCGGCCGCCGAAGATGATGGCGCTGATGGGAACGCCGCTGGGATCTTCCCAAGCCGGATCGATTGTCGGACATTGCGAAGCTGGTGCCGTGAAGCGCGCGTTGGGATGCGATGCCTTTGCTCCGGTTTCTTTAGCGATTTCCGGAGTCCATTTCTGGCCTTTCCAGTCGAGGCATTCCGCTGGAGGCGTATCCGTCATGCCTTCCCACCAGACGCCGCCGTCCGGAGTAAGGGCGACATTTGTGAAAATGGAGTTTTTTGCGAGCGTCGCCATCGCGTTGCGATTCGTTTTTACAGAAGTGCCCGGCGCGACACCGAAGAATCCCGCCTCTGGGTTTATCGCCCGCAAAAGGCCGCGTTCGTCCGGTCGAATCCAGGCAATATCATCACCGACCGTCCAGACTTTCCATCCTTCAAACCCTTTGGGCGGGATGAGCATGGCGAAATTTGTCTTCCCACAAGCGCTCGGAAAGGCGGCGGCAACGTACGTTTTTTCACCTGCCGGATTTTCCACGCCGAGAATCAACATGTGTTCGGCCATCCAACCTTCGTCACGCGCAATGTTGGAAGCGATTCGTAACCCGAAACATTTTTTGCCAAGCAGTGCGTTTCCCCCGTAACCGGAGCCATAGGACCAAATTTCTCGCGTCTCCGGGAAATGCACGATGTATTTTTCTTTGTTGCAAGGCCACGGCACGCCTTTCTGACCTTCAGCAAGCGGAGCGCCTACGGAGTGCATGCATGGGACGACGCGCGGTATTCCCGTATCAATCTGCTGAAAAACCGGCAAGCCGATGCGTGCCATGATGCGCATATTGACGACCACGTACGGAGAATCGGTCAGTTGCACCCCGATCTGCGACATCGGCGAACCGAAGGGTCCCATGCTGTATGGCAACACATACATCGTGCGCCCGCGCATGGCGCCGTTGAAAAGACTCTTCAGCTTCTTCCGCATCTCATACGGGTTTTCCCAGTTGTTTGTGGGACCCGCGCTGTCTTTAGATAGGGAACAAATAAACGTTCGGTCTTCTACTCGCGCGACATCGTTCGCATCCGACCGCGCGTAATAGCACCCGGGCCAAAGCCCTTCGTTCAGTTTGATGAGGGTTCCCGACGCCACCATCTCCTGGAGCAAATTGTTGTTTTCTTCCTGTGAGCCATCGATCCAATGGATCGCGGCAGGTTTGGCGAGCTCCGCCATTTTTTCCACCCAGCGCAACAGGTGCTCATTCTTGCTGAGTGGCACTGCGGGATTTCGGCCGTGCATGCGTGTGGTGTCCTTTGCCACTGCTTCGTGCATGATAATAATTAATCTCCGCCATCAACTTTACTAGGACAGGGGATGAAAGGGAACTGCGGTGCCTGTTTTGGAAGGATTCGGTGGCGCAGTTTCTAGACCGCTTCCGCCGGCTTGCTCTCGGTTCTTGCCCGGGGACGAAGGAAGTAGTGGATGGCCGGCGTAAATATGAGAGACAAAACCATCGAACTTAGCAGGCCGCCAATCACCGCGATGGCCAACGGCTTGAGCATCTCCGAGCCTGACCCGAGGCCGAAGGCCAGCGGCAACATACCTGCGACAGTCGCTAGAGCAGTCATCGCAATGGGACGCAAACGGCGACGCCCAGCCTCAACCATGGCTTCCTCGGCAGAAAGTCCAAGATCGCGGAAGCGATGCTCGGCGTCGAGCAGCAAGATTCCATTCTTGGCGACGATGCCGATCACCATGATCATGCCCATGAAGGAAGCAATGTTAAAGGTCACGCGAGTGATGAGAAGGGCCAGTAGTCCGCCAAACAGAGAAAGCAAGGCGGAAGCCAGGATGGCTGCCGGAGCAGAAAACGTGCGGAACTCGAAGAGCAGAACGCCAAAGAGAAGCAGGAGCGCCAGAATCAGCACCATTAGGAGATCGTGAAACGATTTTTGCTGTTCCTCGTACTGCCCGCCGTACTCGACACGAATGGAAGGGGGCAAGTGAAGGCCGGCAACCGCTTGCTGAACCGCAGCCATGCTGCTTCCCAGACCTGCGCCTTCCAGTTGGGCTGTCACCTGCACAAGCCGCTGAAGATTCTGGCGACGGATTTCCGTCTGGCCGGGGTCCGTACTAATAGTGGCCAAAGAACCGAGCGTCGCCGTACGCCCGGCTGAACTTACGATCAGAGTGTTGCTCATAGTGTCGAGCGAGGAGCGGGTCTGCTCCGGGAAACGCACGCGGATGGGATACGCGCGGTCATTGATGATCACGGGCGTAACGGCGGGCTCGCCTTCCAGGATGGCGGAAGCATCCACGGCTATTTCTTCGGGTGTGAAACCCGCGCGAGCTGCAACCGTGGGATTGATCTGATAGGTGACGGCCGGGCCGCTCGTCGTATTCTCGATGCCATCCAGAACGTCTACCACCGGGTGAGAGTCTCCGATTTGAATCTTGCCGATGGCGTCGGCCACACGTGGCGCAGTCTCCTGAAGGAGTTTGCCGTCCTGAGAGAACAATTTGATGACGACCGGTTCGGGTTCACTGCTCAGGTCGTTGATCATGTCCTGAAGAACCTGAACGAATTCAACTTTGGTGGCCGGCTCGGTCTGTTCGATCCGTTTGCGAACGTCGGTCATGATCACTTCGATGTCCCGGTCGCGGTCCTTTTTCAGGCGGACTGTGAAGTCGCCACGGTTAGCTTCGGTGACCGCGGCGAGACCGAGCTCGAGACCCGTGCGGCGCGATGTGTTCTCCACTTCGGGAGTGGCGTGCAGGATCTTTTCAATGTGCAAAAGGATGCGATTGGATTCGGCCAGGGAACTGCCCGGCGGAGTGTGATAATCCAGGATAAATCCACCTTCGTCCATCTTGGGGAGCAGATCGTTTTCCAGGAGGCTGAAGCCGATGAAGAGCGATAGCCCTATAAGCACCACAGAGGTGACGGCAAGTATCCAGGGGCGTTTGAGCACGGCGCGCATGACGCGGACATAAAAGTTTACGATACGTTTGAAGAAGCCAGAGGCATGGGCTTCTTCCGCAGCGAGAAGAGAAGCAGCGTTGAGCTCGCCCGGTGAAGAGGGCGGGGGAGCAGCGGAGCCCTCGACAGGCTGAGGCCAGTCCCTGCCATTCCTGCGGCGGACAAAATAGAGGCTTAGGGTGGGCGTCCAGGTGAGCGCCAGGATCAAGGAGGTGAACAGCGAAACGGTCATAGTAATGGCGAGCGCGCGGAAAAAAGTGCCGGTCACTCCAGCCGTGGAAATAAGCGGGAGAAAGACGACGATAGGAGTGATCGTGGAGCCGATGAGCGGGACGGTCAGTTCGCGGAGAGCGCTGCGAATGGCTTCGGTGCGGGATTGGCCGGCATCGCGGTGCAGGACGATGTTTTCGAGCACGACGATGGCATCGTCAATGACGAGCCCAACGGCGGCGGCGAGACCGCCGAGGGTCATCAAGTTGAAAGTCTGGTCGGTGGCATAGAGGACGATGAAGGTGATCAAGAGAGTCACTGGAATCACCAGACCGGCGACGAGCGAGGACCCCCAGTCGCGAAGAAAGAGGACCAGAACGAGAGCGGACAAAATCAGTCCAAGAAGAACGGCGTCGCGGACACTGGCAATGGAATCGTGGACGATGGTGGATTGATCGTAGAAAGGCTCGAGATGAACTCCGGGAGGAAGCGACTGCGAGAGCTCTTTGATTTGATCGTGAACTTCGTTAGCGACCTGAAGAGTATTGCTGTCCGGCTGGCGATTGACGTTGAGCAGCACGGCCGGCTTGCCGTTAGCGGTGACGATGGTGTAGACGGGTGCGACAGAGGGGGAGATTTTCGCGATGTCACCAAGGCGAATGGGCACGCCCGCCTGCGAACTCTTCACTACGATCTGGCCGATTTGGTCGGGAGTCCGCACCTGTCCACTGACCAGGGCCAACGTGAGAGTGTGCTCGTGCTCAATCAACCCCGGAGAATCGATCAAGTTGGTGCGGCGAATCGCTTCGAGAATGTCCGGAACGGTGACGCTGGCGGCGAGAAGTCTCGCCGGATCGGGCGAGACTTGAAATTCGGGAACTCTGCCACCCTGAACGACAACGGAGGCTACGCCGTCCAGGCGATTGATGCGGGGCTTCAGATCATAGGTTGCGATTTCCCAGAGCCTCTCTGGCGCGATGGTGTCTGAAGTGATGCTGTAACCAAGAATGGGAAACACGGCGAAGGTGAGCCGATGCGTGACAACCTTGGCGCCTGGAGGGAGTTCGGATTGCAGGCGTGCGACGACGGCATCCACGCGCTGGAGCGTCAAAATCATGTCGCTCTTCCAATCGAAGAAGAGGTCCACTTCCGCATCGCCGCGGCTGGTGATGGAAGTGACTTTCTGGAGGCCGGGAACGCTGTTGACAGCCTCCTCGATCGGGCGGGTGATCGTGACCAGCATCTGGTCAATGGGCATGACGCCATTATCAACACCGATGACGATGCGGGGAAAATCCGTGTTAGGAAAAACAGAAACGGGAATCAGGAAGGCGAAGTAGCCGCCAACCAGCGCCAGGCTGACGATCAAAAATAAAATTGGGCGTGACAGGCGCTGAAACCAGGGTAGGCTTGCCCCATCAGACGCAGAAATCTTCGACGATTCGGACCGAGGCTCCATGCGTCGCTACTCCTTGTCCTTGTCGTCAGGCTTCTTCGTGTCACTCACCTTGTCGTCTTTGTCAGATTTGTCAGCCTTATTGCCTGCTTCTTTCTCGGCTGGGGCCGCTTCGACTTTGACTTTGGTGTTGTCCGGCAGCGCGTAGCCGCCGGAACTGATGACCGGGTCGCCTGCGTTTATGCCGCTGACGATTTGCGCATCCTCTCTATTGCGAACACCGATTTGCACGGTTTTCCAGTGAGCCTTTTGGTCCGAGCCGGCGAGCACCACATAATCTGTCCCGCCTTCGGGGTTCTTGAAAACCGCGCTCGCAGGTACGACGATGGCGTCCTTGACGGTCTTGCCCGTCATCGAAACTTCCACGGTCATGCCGGCTTTCAGTGCGGGATTCGGCTTGGCGGCCTCGACCCAAACCTCAATGGTGGTGCTGCCGGGATCAAGGGCTGGGCTCACAAGCGTGATTCGGCCTTTCACCGGCTCGTCAAGACCATTTACTTTGAGCTCCGCCGGGTTGCCCAGTTTTAACTTCGCTGCCTCCGATTGCGGAACGTGAGACTTGGCGATCAGCCTGCTCAAATTCATCACGGTTAGGATCGGCTGATTAGCGGTGGCGAGGTCGCCGGCATACAGCGGGCGGTCCGTCACGACACCGTCGATGGGGCTGCGAATCTCAGAGTAACTGAGCTGCGCTTCCGCAGTGCGCATCTGACCCTCGGCCGATAGGCGAGACCCGTGGGCCGATTTCAAAGCTTGCTCTTTCCCGAGGCGCTGCAAATCCGCAAGCTGCTTCTGCGCCACTTCATTCACAGTGCGCGCTTGAGCTAAACCGACTTCCGCCGCATCCACTTCGCGCTGCGGGATCGCACCTTCCTTGAGTAGTTCCTTTCGGCTGTCGTACACCCTTTGCTGCGCATCAAACGCGGCCTTCGCCGCAGCGGCATCGAGCTGCGCTTTCTGTACTTGCTGCGGGATTGTGGAGCCGACGGAGGTGACAAAGCCGGCATCGGCTTGCTCAAAATTTCCTTTGCTTGCTTCCGCCTGACCGGCGAGATCTCGATTCTCCAAAACAGCTAGCACTTGGCCTTTCTTAACGAGGCTGCCGCGCTGCACCTTGAATTCCGTGATCGGCGCTGTGATCTTCGGAGAGACTATGGCTTGCTCGACGGGATAAACGACCGCTTCGGCAGAAATCGTTTCTGAAATTGTGGCACGTTCCGCGGGCGTCGTCTGCACCGTAACGAGAGGTTCTGCTTCCTTCTCCGAACTGTTGCATCCCACCGAAGACAGAAGCAATGCGGCAAGCGAGCCGGTTGAGATAATGGAACTCATTAGAATCTTCGCACTGAGGATCATCGATGCTCTCATGGAGTCGTGAGCACTCCCGTCAAAGTCTGCAAATTCGCGAGAGCCACGCGGTAGCGCACGGCGCCGTCTTGATACGCGGCATTGGACTGCGCGTTGGTGGTCTGTGCATCAACGACCTCAAGAACCGTTGCTTCGCCGCCTTTATAGCGCAGGATCGTCAGCCGAAGGCTTTCGGCCGCGAGTTCGGCTGAGCGGCCAAGACCTGCGAGCTCATTCAGAGCCGTATCAGCTTCCGCGTAAAGCGATTGGATCTCGGCGAGCAGCTTGCGTTGCGTCAGAGAGAGTTCCCGCTTCGTTTGTGAGCGACGAAGCTCCGCCTGTTTGACGCGGCTCTGGGTCGCGCCCCAATTCCAGATGGGGATGTTGAGCGTTGCGCTGGCGGAAGAACCCAGATTCGAGAAGGATTGACCGTTCACTCTCGTCGGAAAGTTCACACCGAAATTCGGTGCATCAATGCCGTACCAGTAGTCGAGACCGAGCGATGGCAGATAGCCGGCGCGAGCCGCGGTAACGTCATATCCGGCAGCTTTGACCGCTTCCAGGACGGCGCGGACATCTGGATTTTCCTTAGCGGCCCGCTGCTGAACCTCCGCCAAAGTGGGCATCGGGATAGTAGCGTGTAAATCGTCGGCAACCTCAAAATTATCGTTGAAGTCCGGGAAGACAAGAACAGCGAAGTCTAGCCGCGCATTTAACAAACCGAGTCGCGCTTCTTGAAATTGGCGGTGGCGCTCTTGGGCCTGCAGGTCGGCCTTGATCACGTCAGCGTGCGCCACCTCGCCGCCCTTCTCGAGGTCCTGAGTCAGCTTCAGAAAATTATCGCCCTCGTTCGCACCTTTGCGCGCCGTCTCCAGTTTTTGTTGCGCTGCCGCCACGGCGTAGTAGCTCTGAACGACAGTGACGACCAGGCCGCGCGATGCGATCTCCGCGCGAGCGCGGGCAAGCGCTGCGGCTGCCGAGGCGCGATGAAAACCAGCTATTCCCGCGACGTCGATGGATTCGTGGACATTTGCCTGGCTGATGTACTCGTGGACTGCGTTGTTCGAAATAAAGCGGACAGGAAGTCCGGTCAGATTTGCCAATGCCGGCGACGCGCCTTGCGTATAAAGCGCCTGATTGTTGTAAGTCACGCTGGGAAGCAGGGCAGCGCCCGCTTGGTAACGATCCTGATGCGCGAGGGCCGCATCGGTCTGCGCGGCCTGGAATTGCACGCTGTTTTTTCGAGCGCGGGTCAAAGCCTCCTCCAGCGTGAGCCGGACTGGTGAGTTGGCTGAAGGAGCGCTGGATTGCTGAGGGGACTGCATATTCGGTCCCGATTGAGAAGCGGTTTGCTTCGGAACGGGACTATCAGGTTGTTGGCTTGCGCCTGGAAAGGGGAAGAAAGCAAGCCCAGCGAGCGCAAGAAGTGTCGCGAGAATCGGCGATCGATACGAAAAATGACGAGTGTTCACGGGATTTCTCTCGAGCGGACCGCAAGCCTTCGCGCCCCGCCATAACGAAGTTAACGGCCTTGAGATAAACAGACGATTAATCGGTCCCCGCGAGCGCAGCTACGGGTCCCGGCAAATATACTGCGAAGTGACTGCCGGTTGCATCGGAGCGGACCAATTCCAGCCGGCCGTGATGCGCCTCGGCAATCCACAGGGCTATCGACAATCCTAGACCTGCCCCGCCCTCGCGCCCCGCGCGCGATCGCGCGGGATCGGCCCGGAAGAACCGCTCGAAAATGCGAGAGTGCAGCTCGGTCGCTATTCCTGGCCCCGTGTCAGTGACATGTAGCTCAAGGCCCGCAGCTGCGACGCGACAGGCAATATCGACGCGCCCGCCATCCCCCGTGTACTTGATCGCATTGTCCACCAGATTCAGGATCATCCGGCGCAGCAGGGCCTGATCTCCGTGAACCAGGCATTCTGAGGAGGCATCAACGCCCAATTCAATGTTTTTTTCGCGTGCCAGCGTCCTCGCTGAGTGCGCGCAGTCCGCTACCAGTTCCTCCAGATAAACATCCTCGGCGGACAAGGGATACTGGCCCGAATCGGCCCGCGTCAGCGTGAAAAGGTCTTCGACGATCTTAATCAACCGCGATGTCTCCTCGTGCAAAATGCCCAGCGATTCCAGATAGTCTTCCGCTTTCCGGCCCTGCTGCGACATGGCCACCTCGGCCTCTCCGCGCAGAATCGCCAAGGGCGTCCGAAGTTCGTGAGAAGCATCCGCGACGAAACGGCGCTGACGCTCGAACGACTCGTCGAGCCGATTCAGAAGATCGTTGAAAGTTGTGGCCAGCTGCCCAAGTTCATCGTTGGCATTGAGAACGGGGAGCCGATCCTGCAGGTTGGTCGCGCCAATGCGCCGCGCGTGCTCGCCCATCGCAACAACTGGCGCCAAACTCTTTCGTGCCAAAAAGTAGCCGCCGGTGCCTGCGAGCAGCAGACCCACGAGAATCATCCAAGTAAACGTAAGCCGAATCGTTTCCAGCATCTCGTTTTGTGCTTGTAGTGAGTGAAGAATGACTAATAGGTAGGTGTTGCCGTTGGCCTTGAACTGACGCGAGTACGCTCGGAATCGCGAGTGCTCTCCCCGGATTGTTTCCAAACCCGCTACCCGGCTCTCTCCGATTTTTGCAAAACGCTGAAAGTCGTCGGATGCGAGTGCGCGAGCCGCAGAAGCGTCAGATTGTCCGCCGGGAGAAATGGCGCCGCTTGAGGCAGCAACGAATTCTCCGCCAGGACCTAGCACAACGAAAGCATCGCTATTCGAGCGATGCTCCACCATGGACTGTTTCGCTGCCGACAAAACTGTAGAATCCTGAGGGCTTGAAGCGTCCGTAAGTTCAGCCTGGAATGTCACTAGAAACGAATCTGCCAATACAGCCAAGTCCGAATCCGTCCGCTGCATCGACGCCTTTCGAACGATCAGGTAGGTAGTTGCAGATACCAGGACCAACACCACGGCGAGGACCGCCGAATACCACACCGTCAGCCGCAGGCGGACGGAATCAAGCATGTTTCTTACGGTCCGCAACATTCGCCTTGCCTTGCGTGCCGGCGGATTGCCCACGCCCTCCACCGTCTGTGACACCACTCGACTTCAAGATATAACCTGCGCCTCGGCGTGTTTGTAAGATTCCCGAGCTCCCATCGGGATCGATCTTCCGGCGAAGACGATTGATATAAACTTCAATCAAGTTTGAAAACGGATCGAAACTCTCATCCCAAACGTGCTCGGCGATATCCGCCCTGCTTACCACTCGTCCCGCGTTCCGCACCAGGTATTCAAGCAACGCATATTCCTTGTGAGTCAGCGAGATCGCATGTCCCCCGCTCGTCGCACTTTGCGCCGCAGTATCCAGCACAAGGTCCCCGACGCTTAGCCTCGGTGGATGCAATTCCGTCGAACGCCGCAGCAGTGCGCGAAGCCGTGCCAGCAATTCGCGAAACTCGAAGGGTTTTGTCAGGTAATCATCCGCTCCGCGATCTAGTCCGCTGACCCGGTCTTCGACGGCATCTCGCGCGGTCAGCATCAGTACTGGCATTCGCCGTCCGGCTTTACGCAGCCTGCGGCACACTTCGAAGCCGTCGGGCGCGGGAATCATGACGTCCAGAATAATCAGGTCGTACTCATTGATGTCCGCCTGATACATCGCGTCTTCACCGGTGGCGGCGGTGTCCACCGCGTAGGCCTGTTCGCGCAGTCCTTTCACGACGAACCTGCATACTCCTGGATCGTCTTCGACAAGCAAGATCCGCATAGGTGCATAATACGTTAAAGCCCAGCCCGGAGTGCAGTCTTAGCTGATTGCCTGCAAACGGAACGTGTCTTTGAGCTGTTGGGCGTGATTCGGTGCGAGACCAGCTACCATAATCCCAATCTGGCTTCGGTTAGATCGCCTTGTCTTTCGAATAGCAAATTCTCTCGAGGTTGCATTCCACGCACTTCGGTTTCCGCGCCTGGCACACTCGCCGCCCGTGCCAGATGACCTGGTGCGAAAACACAATCCATTTTTCTTTTGGAATCACCTTCATCAAGTCCTGTTCGATCTTCTTTGGGTCTTCATTTCGCGTTAAATCCAACCGGTTCGAGATACGGATCACGTGAGTATCCACAACGATTCCGCTCGCGATGCCGAAAGCCGTGCCCAGAACCACGTTCGCCGTCTTTCGCGCCGCTCCCGGAAGAGTCAGCATCTCTTCCATCGTGCGCGGCACTTGTCCGCCGAATTTCTCAAGGATCGCCTTGCTAGCTCCCATGATTGATTTCGTCTTATTGCGAAAAAATCCCGTCGGCCTAATCACTTGTTCCAATTCCGCGGGTTTCGCGTACGCGAATGCTTCTGGTGTCGGATACTTCTTATAGAGGGTCTCCGCTACCTGATTCACCCGCACATCCGTGCACTGCGCGGAAAGAATCGTCGAAATAAGCAACTGAAACGCATTGTCGTGTTTCAACTCGCAAGTCGCTGCAGGATACGCCTCATCCAACTTAGCCAAAATCGCGGCTACACGTTTCGGGTCCGTCCCGGCAGCTGCAGTTTTTGGGGCTTTCGCGCTCTTAGAAGCGCGCGCAGTCTTTCCCGCGATAGACTTCCTGCTTTTTGTTTTTCTCTTCTGTTTTGTTTTTTTGGCCGCCATAGCGCGCAAGAATATCACACGGCGGGACAGACATTCTTGTCTGTCTTCCGCATTCATAGGGAGTTTTCAATGAAAATGGTGGGCACAGCGTGCCGTGTCCCTACGCAGCCGTGAGGGAAGTCCGCAGCTTGCGGAAGGCTTTCCCGCGATGGCTAGCGTGATTTTTCTCTTCTGGCAAGAGTTCCGCGAACGTTCTCTTCAGCGCAGGGAAGTAAAAGACGGGATCATATCCAAAGCCGCCGCTCCCCCGCGGTGATTCCAAAATCTCACCGTCCACGCGAGCGGTCACAATCGCGATCGCCCTCCCTTGTTCCGCCAAAGCTATAGCGCAAACAAAATACGCTGCTCGTTCCGCGCCCTCTTTGCCGCGTAGCTCGCTAAGCAATTTCGCGATCCTTTCCGCATTCGTCGCGTTTAGCCCCGCGTATCGCGCCGAGTGCACGCCGGGCGCTCCCCCGAGCGACGGCACCACCAGTCCGGAATCGTCTGCAAACACGAGCCCTTCTCCAAAGCGTGAATAATGCAGCGCTTTTCCCGCAGCATTTTCCGCAAACGTCGGAGCATCCTCTGGAAACGATGGCAGGAGATCGAATCCCGGCAACAACTCAATCTCCACGCGCGCGTTCAGCGCATCCGTCACGCCCGGAGCACTGGCCTGCGCCAACGCACGAAACTCATCAAGTTTTCTTAAGTTTGACGAAGCTAGGAACAACTTAGCGCGCGCGCGCATTGAACTTAACCGGCAGCACCGCGCGTTGTTCCTCCGTCAAACGGCGAATCCCAGCCGCCGCCAACGCAAGCAGGTCTTGCATTTCGCTCCCGCTAAAAGGACGCCCCTCGGCCGTGGCCTGAATCTCGACGAAGTGGCCGCTGCCCGTCATCACCACGTTCATATCCACTTCCGCGCGCGAGTCTTCTTCATACGCCAAATCCAGCAGCGCGCGGTCATCCACGATTCCTACGCTTGTCGCCGCCACGCTATCAATCAGCGGCGAACTCTTCAAAATTCCCGCCGCCACCAGCCGTTCGAATGCCAGTGCCAGCGCCACGAACGCTCCCGTGATCGAAGCCGTCCGCGTCCCGCCGTCCGCCTGAATCACGTCGCAATCAATCCAAACCGTGCGCTCGCCCAGCGCTTCTTGATCCGTCACAGCCCGCAGCGACCGCCCAATCAACCGCTGAATCTCCAGGGTACGCCCGGACTGTTTGCCGCGCGTCGCCTCCCGTTGAGTTCTTTCTTCAGTCGCTCGCGGCAGCATCCCGTATTCGCTCGTCACCCAACCTTTGCCCGTGCCCTTCATAAATCCCGGAACGCCGTCGTCCACTGTCGCGGTGCAGATCACTCGCGTGCTGCCAATCTCAATTAGCACGCTTCCCTCCGCCGTCGAAATAAAATCCGTGGTCATTTTCAACGGGCGCATCTGATCCGGGCCGCGGCCATCAACTCGCACTCTTCCTCCTGCTGTCATCACTTTTGCCATCGTTGTTCTTACGATTTACGTCAGCCTGCGCCAGTTTGCTGGGCAGCCTATCGGATGTCAATGTTCAAGCGCCCTTGGGCGAACCCGGCTTCGCTGTAGGAACTGCTGCAGGAGCAGCCTTCTCGATCGCGGGAGCCGCCGGCTTCTCTGCGCTCGGAGGCGCTGTTGGCGCTACAACTGGTGCCGCCACGCTCGGCGCCACAAGCAGGCCCTTCGTATTAACCAAAAAAGTTCCTGTAAGGTCCAAATGCCCCGCCAGCGTTTCCACTTCCTGCCCATGAATCAAAATCTTCAGCCGCTGCACTCGCGGCACATTCGCTTCGAGTGTGCGCGTGAGCGAATCGACCGCCAACTGCTCGCTCTGAATTCCCGAAGGCGTGGCCGTCGCCAGCGCCTCGGAAAAATCCGCAATGGCCGTCCCGTTCGGCAACAAATAAAACGCCAGAAGCACCGCGTCGGGCGGCAGCGTGCGCAGTTCCGCATCTACCGGCCCGGCCAACAGTGTGTTCAATACTTGTTTCGAGCGTAGCACCGAATCATCCGAAAGCGGCAATTCCACGGTCGAGTCCACCAGCGCTCCATCGCCATTTCCGGAAGCCCAAAATAATTTCGCTTTTACCCGCGGCTCGCCCGGATTTATCGGAACCGCTTGCGTCAATTCCCTGCGCGCCTGTTCCGCAGTTTGCTGTTGCAGCTTCGCCGCCGCTCGCAATCGCCGCCGCAGAATCGGAAGGTAAAACACTCCCACAATCACGGCCACGCAGAGTAAGCCCACAACCCATTTGATCCAACGGGTCGTCACGGTGTGCCTCCGGTCGTCGGCACCACGTAGGAAGGCCGGAACGTCGCAACTCCAGTAGCGATCGCGTCGGCTACACCCGGCGCCATGCGGTCCAGGTCCGCGCGGCTTTCCACCACCACGCTCGATATTTCCACAGCAATCGCAGGCGCCGCTGTCGTTCGTAGCTGCCTCACAGCCGCAGTTTGCGCCGTGTTGGGCGATCCCTTAAACCGCTGCGCCAGCAACCCCTGCACCAGATCGCCCAATTTTCTGCTCAACGCTTGAAATGGTGTCTGCGCCCGTTCCCACGGAATCAATCCCCCCGCATTCGTCGTCACCGGCAAATCCGAATTGACGTACACCCGTGCCGTTCCCGGCAGTCCCGTCGACGCAATATGCAACGTTACGAAAACCGCCCCACTCTGCGCATTGGCTATCGCCGAACGATCGTCGAAGGAAGGATCTTCATTTCCTTGGCGCGTCTGGACCACTTGAAATCCTTGCGCTTCCAGTACCCGGCGCACCTGTGTCGCAAAATCCAGCACGATTTCGCTCTCGCGAATGCCGCCCGTCCCTCGCGCGCCCAAGTCTGTCCCGCCGTGCGCCGGATCGAGCACCACGATGTTCAATCCCGCGCGAGGCACTGCTGGTGGAAGCGGAAGTCCTTGCAGCGTTGCTGGCGCCGGTGTTGTCGGCAATGCTTGAGGTAAGGCTGACTGGGCCGCCGCCGCAGCCGGCGAAGTTTGTGAAGGCGATTGCGATGAATAACTTAGTGCTGCGGCTCCCAAAACAGGCAACAGAAAAAACGCGCTGACTCGACAACCGTTCCGACTCCAGGCGCGCTGGTTCATTCGAGCAATATTTGCCACGTCGAGCAGCATATCAAATCTCGTCGCGATTCCGCGCCGCCCGAATCATTCCATCTGCGAGAAAGGGACGGTCACTGGACCGTCCCTTTCTCGAACTGCGATTACCGCTTTAAGTTGGCCTGTGGCCGGTTCGTTCCTATCAATCGGACCGCTCCAAAACCAGGCGCTTAATTACCCTTGTGGCTGAGCTTGCGGCTGCTGTTGCTGCTTCTGTTCTCGACGAGACGCGCGCAACGCACGAACATTCGCCTTCATCTGTTGCCGCTGTTCGGGCGTCAAAAGTTTCACCATCTGCATGCGAGCTCCGTGCCGCAGCTGATGAATCTTCGCTTCCTTCTGATCCGCCGACAGCGATTCGTCTTTGTTCACGGCATCGAATTGCGCTTTCGTGGACTCGTGAATTTGCTTCATCGCTGCTTTTTGATCTTCTGTCAGGTTCAGTCCTTTCATCGCACCATGCATTCTTCCTTCGTGCTGCGCTGGCGCGGCAGGTGCCGTTTGGCTTTGATCTTGCGCCGGTGGCTGTGAACCGCTTTGTGCGCGGCTGATTCCTGGCGCAAAAGTCAGCGCCAGAATTCCGGCGGCTAGGGCGATTTGCTTCGTAATGCTATTCCTAATCATGGGGGAGTCCTCATTCTGGGCTGGTGTTCTTTCTTCCTACCTTCATATAACCCGCGTTGCGCCCAAATGTCGCGTTCCCGCTTCTCCAAGATTCTGAAAGACATTACTTGAACCTGAGGTATGAACGGTAGGTGCACCCCTTTAAAGGTGCGTTTTTTCCGCATCGGTTTTTATGGATTGCAACTTGGCCTTCTCCAACAGCGAATTCACCCGCGCCACATCTTTTATTTGAATCTCATCCCACCGCCCCAACGTAGCCTTCCCAGCCGCTTCCCATTTCTCGCTAGCGGCCGCCGCATCCGCTGACGGTGCCGTATCTGCGCTCTCCACGATTCCCAGCAGTGCACCATACGCAGTGGAAATCTGCCTGAGCGTCGTCGGCTGATCCCCCGGCACGGCAAACCCAAAAAATCCGAACCCGCCGCCTGCGCCGGGTCCTGCCACCGCGCCAACTTTCTTCTCCAGATCAGCCAGCGCTGTAGCCAGTTCCACGTTTCCCGCCGCTTCTTTGCTCCGAGCCGCAAGTTGCTTCTGCAAATCGTCCGCACGCGTGACCGCCGCCGAAAACTCTCCAACGCCTGCCGCGAGTCTGGAAGCCAACTGGAACTGCCGCTCCAAATCCGCGGCGCTCGTCTTCACACGCGGATCCATCGTGACCACCAACGGCACGGAAATTGTCTTTCCCGACGCAGTTAGCTTCACGGTATACCGCCCCGGAACCGCAATCGGTCCGCCTCCGCCCCGCCGAGACCGCCGCCGTGCTCCTGCAAACGTATACCGCAAGTCCCAAACAAATCTATGCATCCCCGCCTCAGCCGAAAGCGGCTCCGCGTCATGCACCCAGTACATCGGAATGTCCAACTCATCCGGATTCGTCTTCGCCATCTCGTCGCTGCTAGCAAATCGCCGCACCAGCTTTCCCGCAGTATCGAAAATTTCGAGTTGAACAGCTTCCGTCTGCTTCTCCTTCAAGTAATAGTCCAACACCGCCCCCGTGGGCGGATTCTCCGCTTGCGGCTCATCGAGCGGTATGGGTGTCCCCTGATCCGCTCCCGGCCGCACACGATACGCCGTCTGCGGCTCAAACAGCCACACGTCCGCGCTAGCCACTTTCCCGCTCCACTGCCGCAGCGGTGTCACGTCATCCAGCACCCAGAACGACCGTCCGAATGTAGCGATCACCAGATCATCGCCGTGTACCACCAAATCGCGCACCGAAGTCGTCGGCAAATTAAATTGCAGGGGTGTCCAGTTGTCTCCATCACTAAACGAAACGTACACGCCCTTTTCCGTGCACGCATAGAGCAGCTCCGCGACTTTCGGATCCTCTCGCACGCAATTCAGAAAGCTCCCTTCCGGAATCCCGCCGGAAACACGCTGCCACGTTTTTCCGAAATCCGTCGTGCGGTAGAGATAAGCCTGCAAATCTTCGAGCCGGTGACGATCCACCGCCGCGTAGGCTTTGCCCGCGTCAAAGTGCGAAGCCGTAATGTGCGTCACCTTGCTCCACGGCGTCAGCTCCTTAGGCGTAACGTCGCTCCACGTTTTTCCCTCATCGCGCGTCAAATGAACCAGCCCGTCATCCGTTCCCACCCAAATCTCGCCAGCCACCTTCGGCGAAGGGGCAATCGTATAAATCACGCCGTGCCTTTTCCCCGGCGGCACATCCGCCGCAGTAGCCGCATCGAGATTTGGCGGCACGCCCGGGTCTTCCCGCGTCAAATCAGGACTAATCTTTTGCCACGAATTTCCCCCGTCCGCCGTTCGAAACAAAACCTGCGCGCTGAAGTACAGCACATGCGGCTCAATCTCTGAAAAAACCAGCGGCAAAGTCCACGTCCGCCGGTAGTCGCCGGGATACATCAACGTCGGCGGTATCTGCTGCACTTCTTCGTTATGAAAATCTTGCCGCACCACCGATCCTCCATAAACAATCTCGGGATTCACCGGATCAGGCGCGACGTAGTCGCTCTCGCCTCCCGCTTCCATCGGCCGCCAATCTTGAGCATTTAGCGCCCGCGAATTGCTGCGGCTCGGAGTCGCCGCCGCTCCGCTGTCCTGCTGTGCCCCATACACCCAGTACGGAAATCGGTTGTCTGTCGCGACGTGATAAAACTGTCCAGTTGCCTGGTTGTACCAGGAACTCCACGTCTCCCCGCCGTTCCGCGTCACAATCACGCCTTGATCGCAACCCAACACCATGCGTTGCGGGTTGTCTGGATCGATCCAAAGTTGGTGATAATCATCTCCGCCCGGCGCGCCTTTAATCGCCGTAAATGTTTTTCCGCCGTCGCGCGAACGGTACGTGGATGTATTCGGCACATACACCGTATCCGCATCCTTCGAATCGACGCTCACTTCGCAGAAGTACCACCCGCGTCCCCAAATCCGCATATCCTTCGAAACGCGCTGCCAATTCTCTCCGCCATCGTCCGAGCGATAAAGCCCGCCCTCCTTCGCATCTGCGATCAGATAAATCCGCTTTGGATTGCTGGGAGCAAACGCAATTCCCATCCGCCCAAGCTCTTCAGAAGGCAACCCGTGCCCCGTCAACTGTTCCCAATGCTCGCCGCCATCCTTCGAACGATAAAGTCCTGTCCCAGGACCTTTCGAAGGCGGATAAATGCTCCAAGGCGGCCGCCGCGTCTGTAGCAAAGCCGCATACATGTTCTTCGGATTTCCCGGTTCCGTCGCCAAGTCAATCGCGCCGGTATTCTCGTCCTTGAAAAGAACCTGTTTCCAAGTTTTCCCGCCATCGTTCGAACGAAAAACACCACGCTCCTTGTTCGGCCCGTACGCATGCCCCAGCGCCGCTACAAAAACTTTCTCTGGATCGTCTGGGTCCACCACAATCCGCGCAATCTGCCGCGAATCTTCCAACCCGATGTGCTCCCAAGTCTTTCCCGCGTCGGTAGACTTATACATTCCATTTCCGTACGAAATGCTCGAGCGCATATCTGCTTCGCCCGACCCCACGTAAATCACATTCGCATTCGAAGGCGCCACTGCAATCGCCCCAATCGAACCGACCGGCTGCCCGTCAAATATAGGATTCCATGTCCGTCCCGCGTCATTCGTCTTCCAGACTCCGCCATTCACCGATCCGAAATAGTAGACCTCCGGTTGCCCGCGCACTCCGGCGAGTGCCAACGACCGCCCCGCGCGAAACGGGCCAATCGACCGCCATTTCATCTCTCCAAAGAATTTTTGATCGAATTTCTGGCCAACATCCGGCAAAGCCGCAGCCGTCGCGTGCACAAGCAGGGCGACACCAACAACTAGCAGGAGTAGTAGGGAAAGCCGCAGCTTCTTCACGGTCTTGTCTCCAAATGGAAAGAGATTTGTGAAATGAATTGTGGAGTATACCAGCAGCGCGCCCGCCGCGCGGCAGCTTAGTCGCCGGTAACCGCGTTCGGCGTGGCCGCCGGTGCGATCACCGACCGACGCAAGGGTTTAGTCGCCCAATAAAGACCAAATCCGGCGGCGATGATGATCCCGCCAAATAGCATGCCGTTGATCCCGAGTATGGTTTCACTCCAGCTCTTCACCATCGCCAGGCTCATCAAAAGCAGCGGAAAAACTCCCGCCATAATCGCCCCTGTCAGCCCGCCGGGCACTCGGAACCCGCGCTTCAGTTCCGGCTCGCGGATTCGCAGAACCACCAGCGTCACAAACTCCAGCATCAAGCTGGCTCCATACAACATAATGTCCAACGTGACGAGCTTTTCGAATTTCAAACCCAGACAAAGCGCCCAGCATCCAGCGCATACCAAAATCGCTACCCACGGCGCTTGCGTCTTCACGGTCGTCTTTGCAAACACCTTCGGGAGCATGCCGTCACGTGCCATCGCCAGCGGCAACCTCGAATAACTCATCACCAGCGCGTTGAACATCCCAAACGCACTCATCATTCCGCCAATTACAATCAAAAAGCGCAGCCACTCGAACCCCAAGATTTTTCCACCAATCAGCCCTGCAACCGTCGCCCAAGCACCCTCTGCTTCAAATGAAGAGGCCGGGATTCCGGTAAAGTACACCGCCAGAAAAGGCAGCACATAGGTTAGCGATACCAGCACGACCGCCGCGATCATCGCCTTCGGATAGGTACGCTGCGGCCTCTCCACTTCCTGCGCGATCGTCGACGCGTTGTCCCATCCCATGTAATTCCACATCGCCACGAGCACGCCACCCACTAGGCCCAGGCCGGCCACTTCCGGCGCGCCGTGGCCGTTCGCGAAAGCTCCAACTTTAAAGGGCGCCATCACTACAATCACTGCAAACGGCGCCGAAAGAAAGAAAAACAGCCACAGCGAAGTGATTCCCACTACGCGAATCCCCGCCACGTTCAGCAGCGCGCAAGTCACCACCACAAACAGCCCCGCCATCACCGCATGACTCTCCGACCCGAACCACGGCGACATCTGCTTCAGATAAAACCCGAACAGAGTCGGGTAGATGGCCATGTCAAAGATGCTGGCTGCCAAAGACAGCCACGCCTCTTGAAATCCCCAGAAATTTCCCAGCCCGCGCCGAACCCAGGCGTAGTACCCGCCCTCCGCCGGCAAAGCGCTCGAAAGTTCTCCAATCATGAACGCGGTCGGCAGGCACCACAGCACCGGCAAGAACAACAAAATCAAAATCCCATGCCCGTAGCCCGCTCCATGAACGATCTCCTCCGTCCCATACGTCCCGCCCGACACCATAAAAAATGTCGCCGCCACAAGCGGCCAGAGCGTCAGCTTTGCGACCCTTTTTTTCGCGGTTGAAATTGCAGTGGAGGGAATCTGGGCAGGAAGGGATAAAGAACTCAATTTTTACTCTCGTCCTCCTTAGCGATTCTCACTCGCGCGCTGGGTGAAGTGAGTTCGCATTCGAAGAATACAAGTTTCATCCCTGCATGCAACAA